>ERZ773181.248-NODE-248-length-66050-cov-22.766694_pt1 | contig 66050 bp, 45 predicted proteins | sample MGYA00581001_ERZ773181 | MGnify/ENA primary metagenome ERZ773181 (study PRJEB29015, sample SAMEA2737780) | human gut metagenome | biome: human gut; feature: human-associated habitat; material: faeces | place: China | collected 2012 ...
ATAGTAAAGAAGGAACGATTGTGAATATAAGATATGCAACAATGGCTGATTTAGACGATATTGCATCGGTTGAATCTGTATGTTTTCCTGTCTTAGAGGCAGCAACTAAAGAAGAATTTGAGCAGAGAATAAAGTATTTTGGAAATCACTTCTGGCTTATGTTTGATGAGGGTAAACTCATTGCGTTTGTAGATGGTTTTGTTACGGATGAGTCTGATCTTACAGATGAGATGTATGAAAATGCATCAATGCATAATGAGAATGGCGCATGGCAGATGATTTTTGGTGTAAATACTCTTCCTGAATATCGCAGATGCGGATATGCGAAAGAGCTGATTGAGAAGGTCATCTTAGATGCCAGAAAACAGAACCGGAAAGGGCTTGTATTAACCTGTAAAGAAAGCCTTGTTCCATATTATTCCAAGTTTGGATTCATTGATGAGGGGATAACAGATAAATCTACTCATGGAAATGTTCAGTGGCACCAGATGAGATTGGATTTTAAATTAAGAAATAATGGAGTAAATCCTTCAGATAACAAAAATGTGACCGCGCATAAAACATTTAAAGCCGACAGAATACTATCATATTTTAAAGAAGAGTGGAAGGTGCTGCTTATAATAACCGTGTCAGGTGTTATATACAATCTTGGACTTTTGCTTGGACCATGGTTTGAAGGAAAAATGGCAGGCTGTCTTATAGATATACTGGCAAAGAATGCTGTATACAAGGATATGCTTATACTTGTTATTGCATATGTTATTTCAATTGGAGTAGTTCAGGTATCAAGATATATAAAACGTTTTTATGTTCGTAGATTCGCCAATAATGTTAATAGAAGAATGAAGAAAATATTATATGGAACACTTGTATTAAAGAGCAGGACAGAGCTTGAAGGTGAAGGTATGGGCGATATTATGACAAAGGCCATACTTGATGTAGATGATTGTGCTGAAGGCATGAGAAAGTTTACAACAGAAATATTTGATACAGGCGTAGCGTTGGCTGCATATGCAGGAATGTTGCTTGTATATGATGTAAGGCTGGCATTTATTGCAATGATATTTCCACCTATATCTTATATCATTGCTGAAAAGATGAAAGTAATAGTCCAGAAAACAGGTTCTGCGTATAAAAAACAATCTGGTATCCTTAGTAATGCAACACTCGACAGAGCATCCAATGCTATAACCTACAGAGTTTATGGTAGGGAAGTTAACAGAAAAAATGCGTACGAAGATAATCTGGCTGAGTATGAGAAATCAGCTATTTATGCTAATATATGGAATTCTTCTCTTACACCATTATATAGAATAATATCTATGATGGGCATTTTATTTATATTATATTTTGGCAGCAGAAATGTACTTGGAACAGGATGGAAACCATGGGATATTGCAGCATTTACAACATTCCTGGCCTGCTTTATAAAGTTATCTGATAAGTCCTCGAAGGCGGCGAAGCTGTTTAATGCAGTTCATAAGGCACAGGTTTCATGGAAACGTATTAAGCCGCTTATGGTTATTCAGGCTAAGGATACAGATTGTAAAAATCAGACATCAGGAAGGCTTGAGGTACAAAACTTAAGCTTTACATATCCAGATGGAAAAAATGTATATAATGGTATTTCCTTTACTGCAGAGCCGGGACAGATCATAGGTGTTACAGGTCCGGTTGCTAGTGGTAAGTCAACCTTTGGAAGGACATTTCTGTGTGAATATCCATATGAGGGAAGTATCATGTATAACGGATGTGAACTAAGAAACGCTACAGATAATGAGAGAACAGGAATAATAAGTTACCTAGGACACGATCCGGAGCTTTTCAATGATTCAATAAAGAATAATATCCTGCTTGGTGATAATAAAGACGTAAACGAGTATCTAAAAGCAGTATGTATTGATAAAGAAGTTGAGGCTATGGAGCAGGGAGCAGATACCATTATAGGCAGTGGGGGCGTGAGATTGTCTGGAGGACAGGCACAAAGAATTGCATTAGCAAGAACTTTATGCCATAAAAAGCCAGTTTTTATACTTGATGATCCATTTTCAGCACTTGATAAGAATACAGAGGAGCAGATATATAATAATCTTAGAAAAATGACGGAAGGTAGTATCGTTATTATTCTGTCTCACCGTTTGTATATGTTTCCTAAGCTGGACAAAGTTATATGGCTTGATGAAGGTAGTGCCAGAGTAGGAACGCATGATGAACTTATGTTGGAATGTATGGCTTATAGACAGTTAAATGATGCAGCAAATGCAATGAGTGAAGATACTGTTTCATATGAACAACGTAAGAATGTCAAAGGGGTGGTGGATAAGCATGAGTAAACATAATAGTAATGTTGATAATGGCGGCAAAGTACATAGTGTAGGTTCAATAATATTGCACACTACAATAAAGAAAAAGTGGCTTTCACTTGGTATTATAACAGCCGTATGTGGTGCAGTTATAACTGCACTTTATCCACCGCTTATACTTGGAAGAATAGTAGATACATTGGCAGCAGGATGTCAGGTTCCTTTATATCTTATATTTCTTTATATGGTATTTAATGTGATCACAGGTCTTATGGAGGCTGCAAGGGAAGGACTTCTTACTGTATTTGGCCAAAAGATAACGCATGCTCTGCGTAGTGGCCTTATGGAGCATTTTACCAGACTGACAGCAGATTCATTAAACCGTCAGGAGCCGGGAGCTGTAGTGTCAAGATTCGTTGGTGATGTTGATACTGTAGAGAATCTGTTTACCTCAGGTATAGTCAGTATGTTTGCGGATACATGTAAGATAATAAGTATTCTTGCAGTTATATGGTTCAGAAATAAAGGGCTTGCAATATTATTGCTTATATTACTGCCATTTATATTCTGGTTTACAAGATATGTGCAGAGGAATATGCTTGAAGCCCAGCTGCGAAACCGGCGTGCAGTAAGCAAGGCTTCGGGACATGTACCGGAAACACTACGAAACATCCGTACAATACATAATCTTGGCAAGGAAAAGTATATGGAGAAAAAATATGATGAATATATAGGTGACAGCTATAAGGCTATGGAAAAGACTAACTTTTACGATGCGATATATTCACCTGTTATTCTTATACTAAATGCAGTTGTAGTAGCGGTAGTTATGTTGTTTTCTGCATCGGGCAATGCAAAGGCTCTTAGCCTTTTTGGAATGTCAGCAGGTACGGCGGTAGCTGTTATTAACTACATATCACAGATATTTGCACCAGTTGAGAGCCTTGGTATGGAAATCCAGACTATACAGTCAGCAATTGCCGGTGTAAGAAGAATAAATGAATTCTTTGCACTCCCGACACTTCCAGCAATTGAAGCTGTTAATGCAGATTTTAATGTTGATATTAAAGCAGATATTAAGTCTGATATAAATGCTGATATTAATGTTGTGTTAGAAACACAGACAGCTAACATCAATAATAGTGAAAAATTAAAAGTCAGGAAAGCCTGCACACCATATGTCCAGTTTAATAATGTAACTTTCGGATATGAAGCTGACCATATTATAATTAAAGATAAGAGCTTCAATGTTGATATGGGTGAACAGGTTACACTGCAGGGAAGGACAGGTGCGGGAAAGAGCACAATATTCAAGCTGCTTTTAGGTTTATACAGGCCTTTAAAGGGACAAATACTGATTAATGGAATTGATTCTTATAATATACCTGATAATATGAAAAGAAGAATATTTGGTTATGTTGAACAGACATTTCATATGGTGCCAGGAACAGTTAAAGACCAGATTACATTATATGATGAAGCTATATCTATGGATGAGGTTGTGAATGCAGCCAGGCTTGCAGGACTTCACGATACAATTATGAGCTTTGATAAGGGATATGATACACCCTGCACACAGGAAATATTTTCGCAGGGACAATGGCAGTTATTGTCTATTGCAAGGGCAACTGCTGCTAATCCACAGCTTCTGCTTTTAGATGAGATAACTGCTAATCTTGATGCTGATACAGAAAGAGAAGTACTAAAGGCATTAAAAAATGTATCTGAAAACAGGACTGTTATATCAATCTCACACAGGGTTACAGCTAGAACAGGAAGAGTTATAAGCTGTTAGAACACCGCTTAGTCTGTGACATAGCATGAAGAAGCTTGAACAGAAATGATTATTAGAAACTAAAATTTTAGAAATTGAAATTTCCAGATGAATATGTATAATAGAGGAAAATATTATGTAAAACAGTATGATAATATGCAGTATAATACGCAGGACAGGTAATAGAAATGAAAAAAATAGACTTTGAGAATGGAACAATTACAGATAATATTTTAAGTGCATCAATCCCTATGCTTGTAGCACAGTTATTGAATCTTTTGTATAACGTAGTAGACAGGATATATATTGCACGTATACCACATATCGGTACAACAGCTATAGGTGCAGTTGGAATATGCTTCCCGGTAATTGTTATTATTACAGCATTTGCTAACTTGTTTGGAAGCGGTGGAACACCTCTGTTTTCGATATACAGGGGAAGAAAGAAAAATAAAGAAGCTGCACTTATTATGGATACATCATTTTCAATGCTCTGTGCGGGTGCATTTATATTGATGTCATGCGGTATGCTGTTTTCAAAACCAATTCTCATGGTGTTTGGCGCATCAGATAGTACAATAGTTTATGCATATCCATATATGATGATTTATCTTATAGGAACAATTCCATCTATGCTTGCCTTAGGACTAAATCCATATATTAATGCACAGGGATATTCTACAACTGGTATGATATCAGTTGCCATAGGAGCAGTTTTCAATTTTATACTGGATCCATTATTTATATTTGTTTTTGGCTTAGGTGTGAAGGGAGCAGCAGTAGCAACAGTTATTTCACAATGCTTCTCAGCGATGTTTACAATATATTTCCTGACACATAAATCCGAATTAAAGATGCGATTTTTAAAGAAAAATGAGCTTGCAGAGTGTGCAGGTTATGCTAAGAATATTATCAGTCTTGGCACAGCAGGGTTTATAATGCAGGTTACTAACAGTCTTGTAACAATATGCTGCAATAATGTATTGGCAGTAACAGGAGGAGATATTTACATATCAGTAATGACAATAGTATCTAGTGTAAGGCAGCTTGTGGATACTCCGATTCATGCTATTAATGAAGGCTCTTCGCCAGTTATCAGTTATAATTATGGTGCAGGAAAGCCCACACGTATCAGAAAAGCAATAGCGGTTCTTGGTATTATGACACTGGCTTATACGGCTGTTATGTGGAGCATTATTATATTTGCACCGGGAGCATTAATAAGCATATTCAGCTCAGACAGCAGCCTGCTTAGTGATGCTATTGTTGCATTAAAGCAGTATTTTGCAGCATTTATATTTATGGATCTGCAATATATCGGACAGACAGTATTTAAGTCACTTAACAAAAAGAAGCACGCCATATTCTTTTCATTATTAAGAAAAGTCATTATAGTCGTGCCTCTTACATATATTATGCCATATACATTTAATATGGGGACAGCAGGAGTATTCTTAGCTGAGCCAGTATCAAATGTAATAGGAGGAAGTATCTGCTTTATTACAATGCTTTGTACAGTACTTCCGGAGCTTAAGAGAATGGCTGAAGTATAAAACTACTGTATCCAGGCAGTTCCATTCCGTTATTAAGCTTAATTTCGCTGCCACTTATAAGATCAGTGCATGTATCAGTTCCGATATTAAACGAAGCAAAGTAAGGCTGCTCGGATGCATTTATGGCAACAAGAACACGTTCATCATTATACTGACGTAGGAAGATGCACTGCTCATTGGTGAGCACGATAGATGAGAAGCTTCCGTAATTCAGTGCATTTGACGACTTCTTCGCGACAGCCAGCTTTGATATAAATGTTGTGAGGTCGTTCCATATAGGCGTATCAAAGGAAACACGCAGAGCAGGATCACCATCCTCTTTTCTTCCTGTTGCACCCCATTCACTGCCATAGTATACACAAGGAATACCAGGCATTCCGAATGCAAGGGTGTATATGAGAGGAAGGTGGTTAACGTTATTAAGAATACTCGCAACTCTTGTCACATCATGATTGTCAACAAAGGAGAGCAGATGCTTTCCCTTATAAAGAGTCCAGTTTTCTGGTCCGAACTGTCGTAATAATGAATGGTTTATTTCAAACATATTCATACAGTTAAAGCTTGAATAAAGACCCTTGTAACATTCGTAATTGGTTACAGAATGTAACATTTCTTCATTCATAATCTGGTTATAGTCACCATGAAGAGTTTCACCAAGAAGAAAGAAATCAGGTTTTAGCGAATCGCAGAAGGAGCGTAGCCTTCTTAAGAAGTCGTGATTTAAGCAGTAAGCTACATCAAGTCTTAAGCCATCTATATCGAATTCATTTACCCATCCTTTGATAGCCTTAAAAATATGCTGTATAACATCCTCATTATATAGATTGAGCTTTACGAGGTCATAGCAGCCCTCCCAGCCTTCATACCACAGACCATCATTATAGTTTGAGTTGCCATTAAAGTCTATTCTTGCAAACCAGTTAACATAAGCAGAATTCTCACGGTTTTTAAGAACGTCCTGAAAAGCCCAGAAGCCACGGCCTACGTGGTTAAATACGCCATCAAGAACAACTCTTATGCCTTCCTTGTGCAGATTAGAGCATACGTTGGCGAAATCCTCATTGGTTCCAAGTCTTTTATCTATTGTTGTATAGTCACGGGTATTATATCCGTGCGTATCAGATTCAAATACAGGTGAGAAATATATTGCATTGGCACCCAGCTTTTTAATATGGGGAATCCAGTCATTGACCTTAAGGATACGATGTGTAAGGACATCATCATTATCATAAGGTGCACCGCACAATCCCAGAGGATATATCTGATAAAAAACACTTTCATAAGCCCACATATTTGTATACCTCCTTGTTTTACGAAGTAAAATGCGACTGCCCTTGCAGGAGCAGAGGTATTTACCTCCTAGTATTTTATTTTATAATTATAACACGCTTATGTAACGGCATGTAGTAGAAAAAATATAGATAACTTTATGAAAATGTTATAAAATAGTAATGTTTTTATAACCAAAATGTATTGTAATAAAAGTATACATTGTTTTATAATAAAATTCAATTATGATAATAAAATGAACAGGAGATAGATAATGCTTCAGATTCAACACATCCGTAAGGAATATAGAACAGGAAAGTTAGTACAGAAAGCACTTGATGATGTGTCGCTGAATCTAAGGGATAGTGAATTCGTTGCAGTGTTAGGTCCAAGTGGTTCAGGAAAAACCACGCTTCTTAATATTATAGGCGGTCTTGACAGATACGACAGTGGGGATCTTATCATCAATGGAATATCAACTAAAAAATATAAAGACAGAGACTGGGATTCATATCGTAATCATACGATAGGTTTTGTGTTCCAGAGCTATAATCTTATACCTCACCAGACGGTTCTTTCTAATGTTGAGCTTGCACTTACAATATCAGGCATATCAAGGACTGAAAGAAGAAAACGTGCTAAAGAGGCGCTAGAAAAGGTGGGACTTGGAGAGCAGATACATAAAAAGCCAAGCCAGATGTCAGGTGGACAGATGCAAAGAGTTGCCATAGCCAGAGCACTTGTTAATAATCCAGATATTCTTCTTGCAGATGAACCTACAGGAGCACTTGACAGTGAAACAAGCGTACAGGTTATGGAGCTTTTAAAAGAGGTATCAAAGGACAGACTTGTAGTTATGGTAACTCATAACCCTGAGCTGGCTTATGAATATGCTACAAGAATAGTAGAAGTTAAAGATGGAAAGATATTATCGGATTCTGATCCGTTAGAGATAGATGAAAATATTATAGAAAAACCGGTGCACAAGAATATGGGAAAGTCGTCAATGTCGTTTCTTACAGCACTTTCATTAAGCTTTCAGAATCTTAAGACTAAAAAGGCAAGAACTCTTCTTACATCGTTTGCAGGTTCTATAGGAATTATAGGTATAGCACTTATTCTTTCAATATCTAATGGTGTCAGTGGATATATAAGTGCGATGGAAGAGGATACTTTGTCAGAATATCCGTTACAGATACAAAGTACGGGCTTTGATCTTACAGCGATGATGGTCGGTATGTCAGCATCAGGTGACAACAAAAAGGAGAATGATATCGGTGTTACACCTGTTGTTTCTGATATGTTCTCTAAGATGAGTACCAACGATCTGGCATCGCTTAAAACATATATAGAAGGCAATCCGGAAAATATTGAAGATTATGTGCATGCCATAGAATACAAATATATAGTAACTCCTCAGATATACAGGGAGGATAATACAGGATATAGGCAGATAAATCCTGACAAGTCATATGAGATGATGGGAATGTCTTCATCATATGAGAATTCCATGACATCTGGCATGTCTACAAATGTGTTTTATGAGCTGCCCTCAAACAGCAGTCTATATGAAGAACAGTATGAAGTAAAAGCAGGACATTGGCCACAGAATTATAATGAATGTGTTCTTGTGCTTTCCTCAAGCGGTAACATAAGTGACAGGCTTGAGTACACACTAGGTCTGCGGGATAATGCTGAATATGAGAATATGATATCTGCATTTATGTCAGAAAAAGAGATAGATATTCCTGAGAATAACGACAGCTTTTCATATGATGATTTTATTGGCATGACCTTTAAAGTGGTGAATAGTGCTGATTATTATCAGTATGATACAGAGTATGATATATGGAAGGATAAAACTGGTAATGAAGAATATATGAAGGAACTGATAAGCAAAGGCAGTGATTTGAAAATATCAGGTATAGTTAAGCAGGTTGAGGGAACCACAGCAGCAATGCTTACACCGGGTATAGCATATACATCCGGGCTTACAAGACAGCTTATACAATATTCTACAGCTAGTGATGTAGTAAAGGCACAGAAGGAAAAGAAGGATACCAACATATTTACTGGTGAAAAGTTTGGTATAAGTAGTGACAGTAAAAGTAAATTTAACATGGAATCACTTTTTCAGATAGATACAGATGCAATAAGTAATGCATTTAAGGTGGATGATAGTATATATAATATGAGTATGCCAGATTTTGCTGCATTGATCAATCCAGATGATATATCAGCGGCATTTGATCCATCTATGTTTGATTCTATGGATTCATCAGTGTTTAACCCTGATAGTTTTGGAGATATATCTTCTGCTTTCGGGGAAAATGGTATGGACTTTGATATAGGCAGTATAGATGCAGACACATTAAAGAAGCTGGTATCAGACAGTCTTACGGATGAAGTTAAAGCATCTATATCTGAAGTATTATATGGTTTTAAGGAATATATGTCATCTGATGAAGTATCAGCCCAGTTAAGTAAGGATATCAGACAGCTTATTACTGATTCAATGCATGTAAATATATCACAGGACAGAGTGCTTAAAGAGGTAAACAAGCTTGAAGCCAGATATCTGGAATATATTAAAAAGAATGGTATTGAGGATACAACAGCAGAAAGTGTATTTAAGTTCCTGCTTACAGATGAGGCAAGAAAACAGATATCAGATTCGGCAAAAGAACTTATGAAAGATGCTGTGACATTTGATATATCAAAAGAACAGCTCTGGAGTATATTTAAAAAGGATGTAGTAGATGGATACGCAGAATATGCCAAGCAGAATGGATATCAGAACATAGATGGTATTCTTGATAAAGTCATAAACAATATGATCAACAGTCTTAAGGAACAGTTTACTGCCAATATACAGAATGCCATGAACAAGATGATGGAAAGTATCATGGGGAATATGCAGCAGGCTATGGAGGCAGTCATGACACAGATGATGTCCTCTATGACAGATGCCATGATGAATGCCATGCAGCTTATGGGAAATAATATGGCAGCTGCACTAGGTTCAATGGGCATGGGAACAGATACAGATGACTATGATTTTAGCAGCGCATTTGGTATAGATACAGACAGCTTCGCAGATGCGATAAAGATGAATATGAACGAAAGTGACCTTTCAGATCTTATGAAGTCACTTATGTCTGATACGGATGTTGCCTCATATGACAATAATATGAAAAAGCTTGGCTATGCAGATTTGTCAGTACCAGGTGAAATAGACATATATCCTAAGGATTTTGAAAGTAAGGATAAGATAGTAAATATACTTGATAACTATAATACAAGCATGAAAAAACAGGGTAAAGATGAACAGGTTATAAGCTACACAGATGTGGTAGGAACACTTATGTCCTCTGTCACTACCATAGTAAATGTTATAAGCTATGTGCTGATTGCATTCGTGGCTATATCTTTAATAGTATCTTCTATTATGATAGGTGTTATCACATATATAAGTGTACTTGAAAGACGTAAGGAGATAGGAATATTAAGGGCAATAGGTGCTTCCAAGAAGAATGTATCGGCTGTATTTAATGCAGAAACATGTATAATCGGACTATGCTCAGGACTTATGGGTATAGGTATAACATTACTTTTCCTGCTTCCTATAAATGCTGTTATTCATGCACTTTCAGGGGTGAACAACATCAATGCAGTACTTCCTGTAATTCCAGCGATGGTGCTTATACTGCTTAGTGTATTTCTTACATTTACCGGTGGACTGATTCCTTCTAAAAAGGCATCAAAGAGTGATCCGGTGACAGCACTGAGGAATGAGTAGAATGATTAAATAAAAAAATAAAAAAATGATTTAACAAAAAAGGACTGAGGATATGAAAATATCTGCTATATCAAAGCAACATTGTGTAGTTAGATATAATAGAATCAGTCCTTTTAAAATTATTTGAAGTTAAAATAAAACATATCATTAAAATCAACATTTAATATTTCTTTTAATAAGAGGATTTCATCAGGGTAAAGATGCCTTTGTCCAACTTCTATTTTAGCTAATGCACTTCTTGTTATATCGCAGCCATTAAGTTGTAATTGTGCGGCAAGCTGGTCTTGAGTTAGTTTTTTTTCTTTTCGTATACGTCTTATATTTTTCCCAAATTCTATTTCATATATTTCATTCATAATAAAGTATGTATAAATATCATAATAAAAAGATATTTGTACTATAATCCTTTCTGCATATATGCTTAGTGTTGTAATGTTTCAATTAGATGGCTTGGCAGCATAAAAATATTGTTTACAATCTGTAAAAATATATTTGTGAATAAAAAGAGATTGACTTTATTATGCGTAAGTAGTAACATTTATTTGCACCTATATAGGTGCAAAATCGAACGATAACTTTAATATGCAGGAGGAAAAAGTATGAAGAAGAGAATATTATCTATCTTTCTGGCAATTGTTCTTATAGCAGGGCTATGTAGTGGTGCAGGCATTTCGTTTGTTAAAGCTGATTCTAACAGTTCAGTACCAGACGTAGCTCTTTCAGTGAAGACAGATAAGACGGATTTAAGACCAGGGGATGAGGTTAAAGTAACTGTCTCAATTGACAGTTTCAAATCTAATATCGAAGGCGATACTGATCCATTGATTTCAATTTATCAGGTTGCAGTACCTATTGACACAGATATATTTGAATTTGTATCAAAAGAAGGGGGACTAGTAAAAAAAGCAGCTGTTAGTTATTACAAGTCAGAAAAGAAAGTAAAATCAGCTGTTTCATATAATCCTGAAGATGAGGATGATGCTAAGAGAATATTTAAGCAGTCAGGAGATAATGCAACTTCTGAACTGTATAGTTTTACATTAAAAGTTAAGGATGCCATTCCAGATAACAAGACAGTTTCAATAGATTTGGATGAGGCGGCTCTCATATTAAAGAATTTTAATCTTTCTAAGGGATTAACTTATGCAGCTTCAGTTACACCAGCTTCTGTTAATATAATTGCAAAAGAAGTATCTGGAATAGAAATATCAGTTAAACCGGATAAAACATCGTACTTTACTAACAGTAGTACGTTAGATGTAACAGGTGGTAAGATTAAGGTTATTTATTCTAATGGAACATCTGAAGAAGTAGATATGACTTCAGATATGTGCAGCAATGTTGATTTATCAACAGCAGGTACTAAGACAGTTACAGTAAGTTATAAAGGCAAGACAGCAACATTTGATGTAACAGTTGCAGACAAGCAGATTAAATCATTTGATTTATTAGGTGTTGACAATAAGAAAGTTACTGAAGGAATGAAGTTAGACCTTGCAGGAATGACAGCTCACGTAACATACGATAATGGTTCATTTGATGATGTAGCGGTAACAGAAGACATGCTTACATATAAAACTGATAAAGTAGGAACTACATCAGTTCAGGTTAAGATTGGCAACATAACAAAGAACTTTGATATTACAGTTGAGGCTAAGTTATTAGACAGTATCAGCATGAGTTCAGAACCTAATACAGTTAATTATGTTATTGGTGACAGAATACTTGATGTAACAGGAGCCAAGATTACAGCGATATATAATAATGGAACAAAAGATACAATATATGTAACAGCAGATATGTGTAGCAGTGTTGATTTCAAGACACTTGGTGAAAAGACAGTTACAGTAACATATAATGGCAAGATAACAACATTCAAGATTAATGTTGTTGAAAAGTTACCACAATCATTAAAACTTAATGGAGTTGACAATGTAAGTGTTCTTGAGGGTACAAAGATTGATACAAAAAATATGTCAGCAGATGTTACATACAATGACGGAACGGTTAAGAATGTAGCAATAACAGAAGATATGCTTACATACAGCACAGACAAGGTAGGAGAAACAGAGGTTACAGTCAAGGCAGAAGGATTAACAGCTAAGTTTACAGCTAGTGTAAAAGCCAAGAAGGCAGTATTAGTTGAACTTAAGGGAACTGAAGGCAAGAGCGTTACAGAAGGAATGAAGTTAGACGTTTCTGGAATTACAGCAGAAGTAACATATGATAATGGAACAAAGGCAACAGTTAATGTAACAGAAGATATGGTTACAGCTGATACAAGTAAAGTTGGCAAGGCAACAGCAAAGGTTACAGTTGAAGGTGTAAGTAGTACATTTGATTATGAAGTTAAGGCAAAGGAGCTTACAGGCATAGTAATTACAAGCAGCCCTTCAAAGAGTATATATCTTGTAGGCCAGAAGTTCTCATCTAACGGATTAAAGGCAGAGGCTGTTTATAATAATGGAACAAAGGCTGATGTAACTGCATCTGTAAAGCTTTCTTCAGTAGATATGGCTAAGTCAGGTACGCAGAAGGTTACAGTAACATATATAGAGAATAAGGTTAGTAAGACAGCTGAGTTTGATATTGTAATAAAGACAAGAGAAGCAATAGAGGTATTTAATAAGTCAGTTAAGGAACTTACATTAAAGAAGCTTACAAAGGATGATGCAGATGCGGTAAAGGCATTAAGAGCATCATACGAAGCATTATCAGATGTTGAAAAAGCAGAAGTTGATGTATTAGGTCTTGAAAAGCTTGAGAGTACAATAAAGGAACTTACAAAGGAAGATGAAAAGACAACAGAGGCTGATGATACTAATGCAACCATAGATGATGTTAAATCTGAAACTACAGACAAGGATGATTCTGTTAAGACTGGCGATATAGCACCAATTATGGCAATGATTGCAATGCTTATAGCTGGAGCAGGTATGTTCTGTGTAGTAATGCCAAAGAGAAAAATTAACAAGTAATATATATGGCAGACAGGGATACATAACAGAATGGTTATGTATTTCTGTCTGTTCTATTATACATGAGATAGTTTGAAATATTAATCTAACAAGAATTTATATAAAAAGAAATTTAAATAGTGATTCAATAAGCCGGAAAAGATAATGTTAATAAATATGTATAAACAACAAAAAATAATATTACTGAAGAGGATAATGACAGGAATATTAGTCGCCTGTCTAATGATAATAAATAATAATGCAGATAAAGCATATGCCGAAAATAATTATAATGAATCAGAACAAGTTGTTAATGTGGGTATAACTACAGATAAAAGTTTGTATTCTGCAAATGATGATATGAGTGTAACAGTGACTTTAACTAATTATGATAATCAGTTTTACGGAGATATAACTACAATGATTTTACAACTTGATTATGACGAATCTGTAATAACTCCTTATGCTGATACAGTTAAGAATGTTGCAGATAAAAATAGTAGTATGGGATTTTCTCATGTTGATGTTAGTAAAAGTGGCAGCATTACATATCAATATATAGATGTAGGGGAAGCACTTCATAAGAATAGTCCTGTGTTATTTTCATTAAAATTTAAAGTTAATGATTCTATTGCATCGTCAGATTTAATTAAAGGACTTATTAAAGCGGCAAGAATAGTTATGCAGGATGGTTCTAAACAAGAATCTGTAAGATATGCAACAAGTGTTGATTACATAGTAGATAAATCAGCAGATAGCGTAGCTAATGATGATACTATTGGATTAAAAGAATATGATTCATTGGGAGAATTATTATCAGATGATGAACAAAAGGATATACAAAAAAATGCAGTAGAGTCTAAGCAGGCAGAAGAAAAGAACACTCAGAAAGTTGCAAATAATAAATCTAATAATAATGATACAAAAAACAATGCGGATATATCAGAGAGTAATAATAGTGACAGTACAGATATAAATAATAATAATGTATTTGAGATTGCTAGCAGTAATGACCATGTTAATAGTAGTAGTTCATTCATTTTACCGGTTGTTATAGCTGTTATAGTGGTAATTGTAGCAGGAAGTTTATGCTATTTATGTTATAAGAAGAAAAATACAGGAACACATAATGAAGAAAAGTAATATAACAAAGAGTAAAAAAAAGAAAGAAATACCTGATTATAAAAAAGTAGAAGCTTTTTTAATAATGTTATTTATGCTTATTCTTCCGTGGATTACAAGATTAAAGGTAGTAAAATTAGATGAAATATCAGCTCAATATTTTCAAAATAGTAATGGATATATGGTTGATTTATTTCTCTATTACAAGGCTGTTTTGATTATTGTAATAGCGGTGATAATTATACTTATGATAATTGGTGATAATATATTTCCAGATTACATTATAAAAGATACTCCAATAAGAGATAAAAAGAATATCAGGTTTATGGTATGTATTTTGATATATGTACTTATGACTATAGTATCAACTTTTTTTACAAAGTATCCGACCATGGTAAAAACAGGAAGTCCATCAGAATTTGAAAGTGTGTATGTACTTATTGCGTATATGGTGTTATTTATTGGAGGAATGAATTATTTTTGTTATGAGAGTGTATGCGGAATATTAAAAAAGGTAATAAGCGTTCTTATATACATAACAATCATATTGAACTGTGTTGAATTTTTTTATAAGCCTTTGTTGGAAATTCCATTTTTAAGAACAATAATAGCAGCGGCAAAATATAGTGAAATAGCTCAGACACTTGAAGTATCCGAATTTAGTGATATGACATCACTTACTTTTTATAATCCTAATTATTATGGTGGATTTTGTATATTATTATTACCATTTGCGTTGATATTTTTTCTTGGGTCAAAGAAAATTGAGGATAATATAATTTATGGAATAGCATCGGCTGGAATGTTGTTTTCAACAATTTGCGCTAAATCATCTGCTTCATTTTATCTTATGTTAGTAGAAACAGTAGTTATAATATCAGGATATTATGTATCTAGCTTAAAAGAGATACGTAAAAAAAATAAGGATAAAGTAAAATATAAAATATCAATAGGTGATATAACAAATAAATGGATAAAGATTCCAATTTTAATAGTTATGATGTTTTTAATGTTAATAGTTATAAATGTAATTACTTCTGGCAAAATATATAATATGGGTGAGAATGTAGTTAAAAATACATCTTATTCATTAGAAGAAGGAAAAAATACATTTATATTAACAGATATTAAGCTTGAAGAAAATAAACTTACAATTGTATCAGAAGAGCATATATTAACTGTAGAAGTCAATAATAATAATTTGTCTTTTTATGATGAAAATGGGTATAACATATCTGCATCTGAGAAAGATGGAAATATTCAGTTAGATTCATCTGGGTTTGACATGATAAGCATGAGTATGAATTCATATAATCAGTTGGTAATAGATCTTGGATATGATGATACAATTGAATTTTATGTGTCTGATGGATGCTTTTATGGAGTAGGACAGAATGGCTCTATGATAGACAATGTATCAAGGGAAAGCAGACTTGGAAAAAACATATATAGTTTGTTTACAGGAAGAGGATATGCATGGGCTAATACAGTACCGCTACTTAAGGATACTATTATATATGGACATGGTCCTGGTACATATACGTTTTATTTTCAGCAAAATGATTATGTGGGACTTATGAATACACATGGAAGTACAAGATTTGTTATAGATAAACCACATAATATGTATTTACAAATAGCTATGGAAGAAGGATGCATAGCAATGCTTTCTATAATAATTCTTATGTTATTTGTGATTATTAATTATATTAAGAATATAAAACTTGTTAAAGAAAATTATAATAAAAAACTAAGTAATACATACAATGGATACCTATCAGAAATTGCATCTGCAAGTTTTGTGTCGGTTGTTGCATTTATGATATATTCAATAGTCAATGATAGTATGGTGACGGTGAATCCAATATTTTGGTTATTATTAGGAATTAATGTATCTTGTGTATATGGTATTAAACGTTATTACGAAGGTGAAATTAAAGAATAGCAAGACAAATGTAGAATATATCTAGAGATATATATAATTAATATTTTTATAAAGGAGAAAATATATATGTTAAATGAGAGATTTATGAAAAAATTAATATCAGTAGTAAGCGCATGTGCGATATCCGCTTTAACAGTAGGCATTACAATAGCTCCTTATGTGGCTCAGGCAGCGGAAGAAAATTATTACATTAATGAGGATTATGCAACATTAACAGATGATGAGAATATAGGAGGAGCTATTGCATACAATGATGGTATTGTATTGATAAGCAATACAAGTGATAAAGGATATGATAGTTCATACGGTTACAATGATAGTTATACTTTAACAAAAGATTCGGAATTAAAATTTGTAGATAGTGATGGATTGAATCATATTATATCGAATAAAGATAGTAGTGGAAATCAAAAGTATGATGCTGTATATGGCACTATTACAAATATGTTTTACTCATCTATTAAAGTACAAAAAGATGGTAAGTATAGCTTGATAGATTATTATGATAATAAGATTGAATTAGGACTTAAGAATGACTATGACTATATAGGTGTAGTTAATAGTACTGAATCAGGTATAATATATGACTTAAGAGAATATACAGATAACAGTAAAAAAGAGTTTTATCTTTCACTTGTAAATGAAGACGGAGCAAGTATATTCAATATGTATTCATGTGTCAGTGTTAGAAAAGCTAATAACGGCAATTATTTTTTTATAAAAAGAAATGATGGAATGGGATATATAGTTAAATCAAATGGAGAATTGTTTTATAAGGGTGCCGCAAATAATATGTCAACCATTTATGATGATAAAGTGGTTGGTATAGAAACTAATGATTATTATATATATTATGATTTGGAAAAAGGTGAGAAGATTGAAACGGATGGTAAAAAGCTGAATTATAATAATGATAAGACTGGTAAATTTGGTAGATATTATATATTAACCGATGATGAATATATAGGATATGATAATGAACGTAAAGCGATAATGAAAATACCAGGTAAGTATAAAAAAGTATCTATGGTATGTAATTATCAGAATCTTATGTTAAGCGATGAAAAAGGATTATATAACATTTATGATAAAGATGGAAAAGCATGGTTTGATGAAGATGTAGTTATGGTATCTTATTATTATGAAAATCCATCAGTTATTGTTAGTTATAATAATGGAACTTATATTGTATATGATAATGGAAATAAGAAGGTTGATTTTGATATAGTTAGCAATATTGCAGACAATAGAATAAAAGAAATAAATAAGGATATATTAAAAGCTTCTAAGAATTATCATATGGTAAAAGATGGTGTTGAATTCACTTATACGTTAGATGATTCACAGAAATATAAAGTCGTAGTTACATTGGAAAGCAATTATAACAATGCGATATTAAAAGACGAACCGGATAATACAGATTATCAGCTTAAGGATAACGAAGTATTATCTGGAAATATAGTATATGAAAAGACTGATAGAAATATAGTAGATGAATATGGGGCTTCAAGAGAGTGTAAATATCGTCTGTCTAGAATTTATAGTAAAAATGATGGAAATGTTAAAGTTATAATTCCACAGGAAAGACTTTTTGCAGAGAAAATAAATGGTAGATATATGACACTTTATTCAGAAAAAGGTGAAATATATGGAATACAAGAAGATGGAGAAGTTATAGAAAAGTACGAAAGTGAAGGGGATACATATCAATTTGGAGACTCTGGAATGAAATGTACATATTACAATGTAAGAGTATATGGTGGCAGTGTTTTAGCTGGTGGAATGAAAACGACAAATAATGATAATAACTTGATTTTTAAGAAAGAAGGATATTCAGTTAGCAAACCAATAGAGAATCTTTTTTCAGTTGGATATATTAATTGCAGTGGTAGAGATGTATATACGTATGATGGTAATGTAGCATTTCAATCAAGTGAATATACACAGATATATAGCCATAATAATGTAGCATATGCTTTACTTAAAGATGGAAGACTAGTACAGTTTAGAAATATTTTATTTAGTAAACTTGATAATCTGTTACCTGCTGATGGCAGTTTAAAGATAACAGAAATAGACGAGGAAAACACAAGAGTATTATCAGGAATTGAGACTAATAAGACAGTCAAGAATATTAAAAATATATTTAATAATACGATAGTAAAAATGATTAATTCTGATGGAGATGAATTAGACGATTCAAAGCCGATAGGGACAGGATGTAAGATTCAGATGATAAATAATAATCAAGTAGTTGATACTGTAACAGTTATGATAAAAGGAGATATAGACGGAACAGGAACTATAGATGTCCTTGATATGGAAACAATCCAGAAGTCAATCCTTGGAATAGGTGATTCACTTTCAGGAGTATATAAAGAAGCCGCACTCCTTAATGGTGATGACACAGATGAAGTAACAGTTCTTGATATGGAAGCTATCCAGAAGGACATTCTTGGTATTGAGAAGATTAACTAAAAATGATTGAGACATTAAAACAATAGGAGAAATATATATGGTAAATAAGCGATTTATAAAAAAGGTACTTTCTTCAATAAGTACGATTGCAATTACTTTTGTAACAGTAGGTACAGTGTTGATTCCTTATGGCGTACAGGCGGCAGATAGCAGCACAACGGATGATACAAAGGAAGATAGTTATTATATTAACGAAAAATATATGACATTGACAGAAGAAGAAAATATAGGTGGAGCAATCGGTTATGGTGATGATTTAATATTAATAAGTAATACAGAGAAAAATGTAAATGCAGATGGTAATTATTCTGATACATATAAATTAACCGCGGATTCAGAACTTAGATTTATAGATCAGAATGGTGTTAATAAAGTTATCAAGAACAAAGATGATAGTGGAAATCAGAAATATGATACTATAAGTGGAACACTTACAAGAGCCTCTTATACATATTTAAAAGTAGGAAAAGATGGAAAATCAAGTTTTATAGATTCAGATGGAAATGCTGTTAAGTTAGGAACATTTAGTAGCTATGATGAAATATATATGTATAAGCTAGATGACGGAAAGATTATATATAAACTCTGTAATAAAGTAGATGACTATTGTTATGATACAGAATTAGTAGATGAAAATGGAACAAAATTATTTTATGTAGCAATGTGTGAAAAATTCTATAGTTTAATGAATAATAAGTATTTTGCAATATTTTCAAATAATGGCAATGTTAGTTATTTAATTAACTCAGATGGTGATGTTCTTTATTCGGGAAGAACAGATGATATTGGTAATGATACATCAAATAGAAAAGAAATGGTGTATTTCGGTCTGGAAGGTGAATATACATACTATGATTTAGATACAGGCAAAATCTTAAAAACACCAGGAAAATTAAAATATTATGGAAATTCTAGTAAAGTATTTGGCCCTTATTACGTGCTTAATAATGAAGAGTACATAGAATATGATAATGATTTAAATGAAATTAGAAGAATTCCTGTTAATTATAAGAGTGTAAAAGTAATAAGCGGTAGTGATACAAGACTTGTATTTACTGATGATAATGGATTAAGTAATATATATGATAAAAGTGGAAATTGGTTATTTGCTCACAATATTAAAATAAAAAATACATCTAAGTGGAATAATTTTTTTACTAATGGACTTTTGATAGAAGATGAACAGGAAAATATTGAGTACATTTTATATGATAGTGGAGATAAGAAGATATTACTTGATAAAGTAAAAGCCATAGCGGATAGTAAATTATTTGAAATAATGGGAAGTTCATTGGATGTAAAAAAATGTACGTATAATATGGATTCAGATGATGGTGGAATAATATTTACATATGAATTAAGTAATGTACAAGATGAAGTTAATATATTAGTAACATATGAAAGTAATTATACTAATGCAACTAAAAAAGTTGAGAATATATTACCAAGTATAAAAGATGATAGTAAGTATAAGCTTGCAGAGAATGAAGTTGAAAAACAAATAAATAGTCGTTGTTATCATATTTTCGAATCTGTTGAAAAAAATATAACAGATGAGTATGGAAGATTGAGAGAATGTAAATACCGTCTTGCAAGAACATATTATGTTGATGAAGAAACAGCTACAGTTAATATGGTTGTACCAGATGATGATTACTATACTGACAATATAAAAACATATGCAATATGTTTATGTAATGAAAATGGAAAACTTTATGGAGTATATACTAATGGAACTATGATAGAAAAATATGAATCAGGAGGCAGAAGTTATAATTTTGGCAATTCAGGAATTGTAGCCTTTTATAGTGATATAAGGGTTCATGGAGGTTCAGGTTTAGCAGGCAAAATAAGTATTGTGGATAGTAATAAAAATATTATATACGAAGAAGAAGGGTATTCTGTTTATGAATCACGAAGTAATCTTTTGTTATATGGATATTTAAATAATAGTTATAGAATAAATGCGTATAATGGAGAATTAGTGTTGAAAACATCTGGATATGGGGATGATATTAGAGTATATCATAACAAAAAAGTAGCATATGTTTTACTTAAAAATGGCAAATTATATAGCATAAAAAATATATTGCCAAAGAAGTTAGAGGATATATTACCAACAGACAGCACTCTTAATATTACAGAAATGGACAAGCTTCAATTAAAAGTAGTAACAGGAATAGGTCAGGGCAAGTCAGTTGATGATATTAAGAAAGTATTCAATAATTCAGGTATAAGAATAGTTGATGCAGATAATAAAGAGTTGAATAATTTGTCTATGATAGGTACTGGTTGTAGTATACAGATTATAGATAATAATCAGGTAGCAGATAGTGCTGTAGTTATGATAAAAGGAGATACAGACGGAACAGGAACAATAGATGTGCTTGATATGGAAACAATCCAGAAGTCAATCCTTGGAATAGGTGATACACTTTCAGGAGTATATAAAGAAGCAGGACTCCTCAATGGTGATGACACTGATGAAGTAACAGTTCTTGATATGGAAGCTATCCAGAAGGATATACTTGGAATTGAGAAAATTAACAATTAGACAATAAGATAGGAAAGGAAGGAGCCGCATAAGTGAATGGTAATAAGGATATTATCATAGTACTTGTGCGGCTATTGTGTTTATAAAAATGTAACTGATATTAATGTGTCGTAAATTATATTGCGGGAAAAGAGGTTCATATGAAAAAAGTTAAAAAGTACATATCAATAATGATAATAATGTTAATGATATTTGAAAATATTGAAACAGACGGTTTATTGTTAAAAACAACAAAAATATATGGTGCAGAAACAGATAAGGAATCAGTTCAGGAAGTAGATAAGGATACAAGTCTTGAAACTGAGGAACCACAGGATATTGAAGTATATAATTCCGATGATGAAGAATTAGTGTATGGAGATTATAAGTATAGTATTGTAGATAATACGGTGACTATTAATAAATATATAGGAAGTGATAGTGTTGTTATAGCGCCTGATAATATTGATGGGTATAATGTGACAGGAATAGGGGATTATGCATTTAGAGATTGTACAAATATAAAGGATATAAAACTACCAGAAGCATTAGAAAGTATAGGATATTCTGCATTTAGAAACTGTATAGGATTAGAAAGCATAAAGATACCATCAAAAGTAAAAACAATAGGAGATTACGCATTTAGTGATTGTGCAAATATAAAGGATATAAAACTGCCAGAAACATTAGAAAGTATAGGATATTATGCATTTGAAAGCTGTAAAGGATTAGAAAGTATAAAGATACCATCAAAAGTAAAGAGAATAGGACAAGAGGCATTTGAATATTGCAGTAATCTAAAAGAGATAAATTTACCAGAAAATATAGAAACATTAGGTTCAGAATTTATAGCAGGAACAAAAATAGAAGAAATAAAAATACCAAAAAGCATACAGACAGGTTGGAATGCATTATATAGGGCATATGAACTTAAAAAAGTGGAGTTTGAAGAAGGTACGGAAACCGTAATATCAGGAATATGTAAAGCAAATGGTATCAATAATAAGATAGAAGAAATAATTATACCCAATGGGGTAAAGGAAATAGAAGATTCGGCATTTAGTGGATGTATAAATGTAAAAGAAATAAGGTTACCAGAGACATTGGAAACAATAGGATATTATGCATTTGGATACTGTAAAGGATTAGAAAGCATAAAGATACCATTAAAAGTAAAGAGAATAGGACAAGAGGCATTTGAGTATTGCAATAATCTAAAAGAGATAAATTTACCGGAAGGAATAGAGGATATTGGTTCACAATTTATAAAAGAAACCAAAATAGAAAAAATACAAATACCAAAAAGTTTAAAATCAGGTTCAAGAGCATTGTCCGGAGCAACTGAATTAAAAAAAGTAGAGTTCGAAGAAGGAACAGAAACAATAATAACAGGAATATGTTCGGTTTACTATTCAGAAATAGAAGAAATAATTATACCAGATGGAGTAACAGAAATAGAAAGTTATGCATTTGGTGGATGTATAAATATAAAGGATATAAAACTGCCAGAAACATTAGAAAGCATAGGATATTATGCATTTGGAAGCTGTACAGGATTAGAAAGCATAAAGATACCATCAAAAGTAAAGACAATAGGACGAGAGGCATTTGAGTATTGTAGTAATCTAAAAAAGATAATTTTACCAGAAAGCGTAGAAAGTATAGGAACTGATGCATTTTCCGGATGCAATGAAGAATTCACTATATATGGTTATGAAGGCACATATGCACAACAATATGCTAATGAGAACAACATTCCATTTAAGTTAGCAGACGATGATGATTTTGATGATAATAATTATATATATGGTAATCTTACACTGATAGATCCATTAAACTGGCAGATAGGAATAGATGGTGTTAAATATAATTTAGATAGCAATTATGAATTAACTGATGAAGTTAAGTTGTGGGTACAGGAGAGTGATAAAAGAGTTGTTTGTAGTATCAAGAATGGAAACGTAAATGGTATTTACAGACTTTCAGATGTCACTTCTATTTACATAAAATTGAGTACAGATCCATCTAAGCTGGTATATCAGAATAGTAAAATGAATGTATCTAAATTTGCAGTAAAAGCAGATGTACAGTATTTAATAGATGGCAAGTACAATCTACCATATAGCATAAAAAAACAGATATACAAAGATATTACCAATATTGAATTAAAAACACAAAGTGACGGTATTAATTTTGGAAAAAGTGGCTGGGGCTGGTTTAAAGACTACAAGACAAGCGTGTCCAAAGATTTAGATAATTCAAGAGTGAATGTAGGCTCATCTATGTTATTTAGCGAAGATATATATATAAATGACGATTACAAAATGTATGCCAGTACAGGAGTTTTTGATATTAACTGTGCTGTAACTTTTGGTGATGGAACTAAGAGTGAAAATAAAGTTCAGGTACAGGTAGGTAATCTGGATTACAGAGATAAGGTTGTTGAAGATAAAAAGAATAATTCTGTTATGGGAACGAATGTATCAAATGCGCAAAAAATACTTTCTTCCAATGCGAATAAAGCAGTCACTTATGACCCTATGCTTGATAGTTATCTTACATATGAACAGCAGGTTCATTTAAAAGAGGTATTATATGTATGGGTATCTGACATATTTGCAGCAACCAATTCTTCATATTGTAAAAATAATAATAAAATACAGGATAAGATATATAAGAAATTAGGAATTGATAAAAATTCACTGACTAATATTGTTAATACTAACTCAACATTTAAAGTAGAATTAAACACAACGGTTGGTAAAAGGACAATAGAGTTTGATATTAAATTATCCAATTATGTATTAGGACAGAAGGTATCTTATGCAGGATTTGGAACAATGGAATTTACAATGTATAAGGATAGGTCAAAACCTGAATTAACAGGTACAGGAATGGTTGCATTGACTAATATGGAAGGCTTTGTTAATCAGCTTACAACAATTGCTGATAATGCAATTGAAAGTGCATACATGGGAATATGGGGAAACGATGCTAATGTTATCGCCAATTACCTGACATCAGGAACGATGCTTGAGGTATTAAAGAAAAATGGTGTTATAAAGGGCACATTTTCAGGTAATTTATATAAATTAATGAAGAAGCCTACAACAGATTATATAGAAGCTCAGGTGCATTGTCCAGTAGATGTATATGTATATGATAGTGCTGGCACATTAGTTGGTAAAATAGTAAATAATGAAGTTGATGCATCATTTAATGAATTGTATATGTATACAATAGGTGATTCAAAATATATTCAGCTGACAGAGGATAATTATAAATTGGTATTAGTTGGAAATGATAATGGCAGCATGGATTACATCGTTAAAGAATATGATGAAGATGGTAATTGTAAACAGACAATTAATTATAACAATTTGGATGTTGTAAAAGGAGAAAAATATTCTGCAGCTGTTCCGGATGCGCTGTTATTAGATGCCAGTATGTATAATCTTATATCTTATACAGGTGATTATATAGAACCTACATCAGTTGAAAATAGTAATGATAACATAGACGATGGTAATTATGAGTATGTTGATAAATTTAATGATTTAATAATAGGCACTAATTTAAAAACAAAATTATGTCAGGATATTAATGAGTATGTAATATACGGAATAAAGGAAGAAACAACAGTTAATGATATAAAGAAAATGTTTCCAGATTCATATATACAGATTGTTAGCAGCAATGGAGAATTATTGCAGGAAAGTGAATATGTTAGTACAGGTTGTAGAATTAATTTGATATATGATGACAATATATCTGATAGTGTTTTAATAGTTATTAAAGGTGACGTTGACGGAACTGGAACAATAGATGTACTTGATATGGAAACAATCCAGAAGTCAATCCTTGGAATAGGTGATACACTTTCAGGAGTATATAAAGAAGCAGCGTTGCTTAGTGGCGATAGTACGGACGAAGTAACAGTTCTTGATATGGAGGCAATCCAGAAGGATATTCTTGGTATTGAGAAGATTAACTAATGTTAATATTAAAATGAATTTAAAGACAGGAAAGGAGGAATGCCATATAGATATTTAGCCAGATATATCTATATGGCATATTTATTATGGATAAAAGTAGTCAATATAGAAAAAAACATATAATTGATGCGATAAAATCAGCAATATTGATGTTTTTAATTGTATTTACAAATATACATTTATCAACAGTTAATCAGGCTGTTGCGGCAGAAAATGTTAATAAAGAGATTGAAAGTTCAGTGCCATCTGATTACTCGAATGTTAAAAGTATAGGTGTCGATGTATTTGGTTCGTGTAAAACAAGTTTTATCAATATTAATGAACAGGGATATCAGATGGTTGTATATAAAGATAAATTGTATATAGAACAGTATGATAAGCAGTGGAACAGATTATGGAGTAAAACTCTTGAATTAGAATTGCCAATATGGGGCGGTTATTATTGTGGTACTGATTATAACTTTGTTGTCTGTGGTCAGAATAGGAATGGAGCTGATGACAATGGAGGAGAAGTATATAGAATAATTAAATATGATAAAGATTTTAAAAGAATTGCTTCGTGTTCATTAAACAGTAATGAGAGTTATACAATAACACCTTTTGATGCAGGAGAAGTATCTATAGATGAGAATTATACAGATTTAGTAGTTTATACAAGCAGACTTAGAATGGATGGTCATCAATCTAATATAAGAATTACAATTAATAAAGAAAATACGATACTTAAAGAACGCGTTGGGATTAATAGTTTTCCGGATATTCATGTTGGACATTCATTAAGACAGATAGTAAGATATGATAATGATAAATTGGTATATGCTGATTTATCAGATGGTTATCCACATAGATCTATATATTTACAATCTGCATATGTTAATAGTCCGATGTTAGAAATTGAAGGCGATGATGGAGATAACGTAACTAATGCAGATTTAACAGGTCTTGGAATATCTGATGATACATATATTGTGACAGGAACGTATTTGCATAATAATATTAATAATGTATATGTTTCGTGTGTGAGTAAAGCTACAGGAGAAGTTACAGGAACATGGATAACAGATTGCAATGTATATAATAGCAACATAGCTTATGCACCAAGGATAATACAGATATCGGATAACAGATATGTTCTTATGTGGGGTACACAGTCGGGTGTAGATTATATAATAATGGATAAAAATACCACAGTTTTAAGTGGTAAGAAAAGTATTATTGGCGCAAGAATTACAGACTGTGAGCCGGTATATGCAGATGGTAATATAATATGGGTTACATATATAAAAGGGAAAATGACTGTGAATAAAATAAATGATTTTGGTGAAACAGGAAGTTATTCTCCTAAAATTCCATTGAAAGATTCATGTGATGAATGGGATGGAAGCTATGACATATCATGGTATTCTGATAGTCAGGATGAATTTCATATATGTAATCCACAGCAGATGGCAGGTTTTGCAGAGCTGGTTAATAGTGGAAATACATTTGCCGGTAAAAAGATATATATGGATAATGATATATACTTAAATAAAACATATTCTAATAATAAGTATGAATGGATACCTATAGCGTATAGCAAGGATGATGACTCTGATAATGAGCTTGAGTTTAATGGATTGTTTGATGGCAATGGGCATAATATATATAATATGTATGTGGCTTCTAAAAGTGATAAAAAAGGTGGTCTTTTTGGAAATATAGGAGAAAAAGGTAAAGTACAATATATAAATATTGTTCAAAGCATTATGATGAAAAATTGTTCAATTGCACTGAATAATTATGGGTATATAACAGGTTGCACGAATGATTCATTTGTATATGGAATTGATGAACGCGTAGGTGGAATATGTAGGGTAAATAATGGAAGGATAATAGGATGTCATAATAATGGAAGAATAGACGGAGATGATGCTGGTGGAATAGTAAGTACAAATGTGGGAGTTATATTACAATGTAGTAATAAAGGTTATGTATTAGGTGGACTTTTTGAACCTGGAGGAATTGCAGAGTTAAATATTGGATACATAGAAAATTGTTATAATTCTGGAATTGTTTCTGATAATGTTGGACTTAATTCAGAAAGAGGTGCAGCAGGTATAGTATGGAGTAATAGTTCTAATAATTCTTTATATAATTGTTATAATAATGGAATGATTGATATATCATCTAAATCTGGATTTGTTTTTGGTGCATTTGATATATCATTTAATTCGACTCAAAATAAGAAATGTTTTACAACAACGGATATATATAAGAATGATAATACACAAATAATTAAAGACAAGAATGAATTGTTAATATCTCTAAATAATGGTATGGATGAAGAAGATATGTGGTATGAAGATGAATGGGATATTAATAGTGGTATGCCTATAACTATGCCTGAATATTATATGAAGAAGAGTGTAAAACCTTATGAGGGAATAAATATAGAAGACAATATTTTATATGGAATGTTATCAGGAACAAAAGTAAGTGATTTAATTTATAAATTATTAGGTAGTGCAGATATTAAGGGGGATGATGGTAATATATTGTCTGAGAATGATATTATAGCTACTGGAAATAAAGTTAAAGTTACAACTAAAGATAATATGTTTTATGAATATACAATAAGTATAAAAGGTGATGTGGATGGTTCTGGTACAATAGATGTTCTTGATATGGAAGCTATACAAAAATCAATACTTGGAATAGGAAGTGAGTTGACAGGAGCTTATAAAAAAGCTGCATTACTTAGTGGTGATTCAAAAGATATATCTGTTCTTGATATGGAGGCAATACAAAAAGACATATTAGGTATAGAGAAAATTAATTAAAATTATGATGACTTGATATTTTAATATAAGCACAATAATAACCCCCTTGTGGGAATGTAATAAATAATGTACATTCCCACAAGGGGGTTATCGTGTAGAAATGAGGTTTATTATGTCAGGTTTTCTTTGATGAAATCAACAACCTCTTTATTTTTCTTCAAGATGTTCTCATCTCTTTCCATATCGGAGATACTCATCCAGTAGTAATGTTTTCCATTGATAGTGAAGTCATTGTGTTTTATTCGTTCTGGAAAATGAGAAATATTTATTTCATATAATCTGTGATTATAAATTCTGTTTTCGTTGTGGCTGTAAGAATATTTTGACTGTATTCTTGATGTTATATATTTGCAATTGATTTTACGTTTATCACAGTCTATGTCAGCAGCAATATAATCAATTAATGCAGCCTCATTATCTGTATCAATGGTTTTATAATTGGAAAATAACTTACAATCCTATCTTTCATCATAATAAACAAGAAATTTGTTACTTGTATTATTAAATGTATTTTTGATTGCAACCAAAGAGTGATTATGCTGTATCATATTTAAACCTTCTATATCTTTTAATAAAATTCTATGATTGTATTTATTCTTATATGATTGAACTATATCATATATTATTTTGAGAGAATATAAGTTTCTTTTCTAGAAGTAATTGTAACTGTAGGTCATCTATAAGTAAGTTCATATGTTAATATCCCCTTTTTATTAGATTATAACGTAATAAGTATAAATTAACAAGAAAATTATAAAATGAGGATGAGAGGAAGTGTTCTTTATGCATTGTTTTTAAAATACTTTCCAGGCCCATGTTGTCCATCTTGTTTTAATTGAATATTCAGTATTACATTATGCCGAAGCACAGACAAATATAAGCTACAGGCAGTTCTGTATACTATGTGAAATGCACTTGAAGTTCAATCGTGCTGACTCTTAGACTTTTCTTTCGCTCCCAGCTAGCTTCGTACATGGATGTACGAAGCAATGAGGCCGCGCCACGGACGGCGCGTCCGAATGGTAGCGTCACCTATAACTACCTATATGAAAAGTCTTAGAGACAGCCGATTGAAGCTTCTGGCATTGAACATAGTGTGCAGAACTGCCTGTAGCTTATATTTGTCGTCCGTACGTTAAGAATGTGTGTTAAACAACTATATAAGCTGTAATTTTTCTTATTGCGACAGCCCCATATTATTCAGTTATTCTGCATATATTTTCTTATAAGCCGTAGTCCGTTCAAAGGCGCACAGAACTTCTGGTTATGTTTCGTACATTCTTCTATCACATAATCAAGATTAAACCACTCAGCAGTTTCTACTTCTTCAATCTGGTAAACAAGATTATTAATATCTACAGGTTTAGTATATGCATAAACAAAAGCTATTTCACTGTCTTTAAATAACTTGCCATGAAATTCCTTTTCATAGTTAATAACAAACGTGTCTATGAAGTTAAGGTCACTGGTAGTTACATTTAACCCCAGTTCTTCTTTTAACTCACGAACAGCAGATTCGAGCGGATTCTCTCCGGCGCGGATATGTCCTGCACTTGAAGTATCGAAACGTCCCGGAAAAGAATCTTTAATCATAGCACGCTTCTGCATAAGAACCTCTGTTCCAGTTGGTGTATGACGGGCTATCCATACATGCTCAGAACGATGTCTTATGCCATCTTTATGAGCAACATTTCTTTCAACGGTTTTTCCTGTAGGTATTCCGTTTTCATCAACAATATCAAATAATTCCATAGTAATCCTTATTTCCTTATTTTTTAAAAATAGTTTTTAAAGTTTTTAAGTTTAATTTTTCTTTCACTTTTTCACTTCGAAAAGTAGAAGAAAAGCCAATCTGTTTTCAGAATATCCATATTTATTTAAAGTGTCAATAGCTATTTAAAGTATGAAACATGAAACTGTGAGTTATTTTAAAGTATGAAACATGAAATTATGAACTATTTGAAATCATAAACTATTTTAGAGTATGCAGCTATAAAGTATGAAATATGCTATACTATATGTAAGCTTTATTTGATATGCACGTAGAAAATAGAAAAATAAAATAGAAAAAATAAAATAGAAAAAATAAAATGGAAAAAATAAAATAAAAAAATAAAATAGAAAAAGAAGGAAGGAAATAATTTTATGGGTTTAAAACACAATACAGAATCATATACAGAATCATATGTAAAAAAGAATATAGTAGTTAATGAATCAGATAATAAGATATGTCCAAACAAGTACATAGATCTTCATCTTCATCTTGATGGAGCCATAACCATGGATATAGCAAAAAAGCTGGCTGCACTTCAGAACATAAAGCTTCCAGCAGAAAATGATGAACAGCTAAAAGAGCTTCTTACTGTACCAGATACATGTACAAGCCTGAATGATTTTCTTAAGTGCTTTGCACTTCCGGATGCACTTATGATGACACAGGAGGGAATAAGCGAAGCAGTATATCTTGTTGCAGAGAATATAAGACAACAGGGAGTTATATATGCAGAGATAAGATTTGCCCCTCAGAATCATACAGAAAAGGGAATGTCACAGGAAGAAGCTGTACAGGCTGCATTAGAAGGACTTAAAAGAACAGAGCTTAAGGCTAATATTATATTGTGTTGTATGCGTGGTGAAGGAAATGAAGAAGCTAATTATGAAACGCTTGAACTTACGAAAAAATACCTTGTAGAAGACGGCGGCGTAACTGGCATGGATCTTGCAGGAGCAGAGGCACTTTATCCTACATCGAAGTATGCAGCACTATTTGCTAAGGCCAGAGAATACGGCATACCATTTACTATTCATGCAGGTGAGGCAGCTGGAGCAGAAAGTGTAAGATGTGCCATAGAATATGGAGCTTCAAGGATAGGACATGGAGTAAGAATAAGAGAAGACGATTCAGTGCGTGAGCTTGTAAAGAATAAAGGTATCGACCTTGAGATGTGTCCGACAAGTAACAGACAGACTCATGCAGTAGAAAATATGAAAGATTATCCTTTTATAAAATATCTGAATGAGGGAATCAATGTAACGCTTAATACAGATGATATGGCAATAGAAGGAATTACATTAGAAGAAGAATACAGATATATGGAAAATGAATTCGGACTTACAAGCGAGCAGAAAAAAATCATTCTTAATAACGCAGTCGATGCCGCATTTACAAGTGCGGCAGTAAAAGAAGAACTAAAAAAAGAATTAGGACTTGCAAAATAAGAAAACAAATGCTATAGTAGTTAACAACTTAATAAACATTGTTGATAGAGTGAATCATAAGAGTTCACGAAGGGGAGCACCACCAAGGGCGCTTTTCTTCGTGAACCCTTTTTATTTTTATCTATTATTTTAGCTGTGCATAGCTTGTGTAGTTAATGCAGTTTTCAGCTCTCTGACAGCTTTATATGTTTAAGTGTTAAAAGACATTCAGGAAGGAAGGTGAATATCTTAATGGCAGATATAATGTTTAATGGAAAGAAAAGAGACATAAAAGACAATACTAATATTACTGAATTCATAACAATCAACAGCTATAAGCCAGAGCATGTTGTTGTAGAGTTAAATGAAGAGATAATCCCAAAAGAAAGATATCAGGATATTATATTAAAAGATAATGATGTGTTAGAAGTATTAAGCTTTATGGGTGGGGGCTGATTGTTCAGCAGCATATCATAATAATAAAAATAAAAGAGGATAATACAATGAGTAATAATACAGCAAATATAACAGGTACAGACAATAAAGAGCAGTTAAAGGATACATTTAAGTTAGGAAAATACGAATTCACATCACGTTTTATACTTGGTTCAGGTAAATATTCACTTGAACTTATAGAGGCTGCCGTTAAACAGGCAGAGGCACAGATAGTTACGCTTGCACTAAGAAGAGCTAATGATGGCGGACTTGCTAACATTCTGGATTACATTCCAGAAAATGTACATCTTCTTCCTAATACATCAGGTGCAAGAAATGCAGAAGAGGCAGTAAGAATAGCTAGACTTTCAAGAGAACTTTGCCATAGTGATATGGTTAAGATAGAAGTAATAAGAGATACTAAGTATCTTCTTCCAGATAATTATGAAACAGCAAAAGCAACAGAAATACTTGCAAATGAAGGTTTTGTTGTTATGCCTTACATGTACCCAGACCTTAATGCAGCAAGAGATATGGCAAATGCCGGTGCAGCATGTATTATGCCGCTTGCAGCTCCTATTGGTTCTAACAGGGGAGTATGTACAAAGGACTTTATCCAGATTCTTATAGATGAAATAGATCTTCCTATTATAGTTGATGCGGGTATTGGACGTCCTTCCCAGGCATGTGAGGTTATGGAGATGGGTGCAGCAGCAGTTATGGCGAATACAGCTATTGCAACTGCAGGCGATATACCTCGTATGGCAGCAGCATTTAAAAATGCTATAAACGCAGGAAGGGAAGCATATCTTGCAGGACTTGGAAGAGTAAAGAAAAACGGAGCAAGTGCTTCTTCTCCACTTACAGGTTATCTTCACGAATAAGAAGATGTCCGAAGCTTTGTATAAAATATATAGCATGTGACATAATTTAAGCTTTTATATATGTTACATTAATTCGTTATATAAAATAAAGATGCAGGAATGGAGATTAGAATGAGTAACAATCAAATAAATAATGAAGAAAAAAAAGATTTACATATAAATGAAAGTATATTAAGTGATGAAATAAGAGAAGATCAGAAGAAAAACAGAACTAATCACATGGAATATATGCCAGACATGGAGGTGCTTGACTCTGATATTGATAAGCAGGTTATAGCGGCTATGAACAACTATGACTATGACAAATATACAGCTAAGGATGTTGAAAATGCTATAAATGCAGTTAATCGTACACCTGAGGATTTTGCAGCACTTTTATCACCAGCAGCACTTCCATACCTAGAACAGATGGCACAGGCAGCTAAGATAGAGAAGGAAAAACATTTTGGTAATTCAATATGCTTTTTCACACCTATATACATAGCCAACTACTGTGAAAATTATTGTATATACTGTGGCTTTAACTGTCATAATAAGATAAAAAGAGCAAAGCTTAACTATGAAGAAATAGAAGAAGAGATGCAGGCTATAGCTAAGACAGGACTGCAGGAGGTACTTATACTTACTGGTGAAAGTAAGAAAATGTCAAGTGTAGAATATATAGGTGAAGCATGCAAGATTGCAAGAAAGTATTTTAAAGTAATAGGTCTTGAAGTATATCCTATGAATTCAGATGAGTATGCATATCTTCACAAATGTGGTGCAGATTATGTTACAGTATTCCAGGAAACGTATAACTCAGATAAATATGAAACACTGCATCTTTCAGGACATAAGAGAATATATCCATACAGACTTAATGCACAGGAAAGAGCACTTAAGGGTGGCATGAGAGGAGTAGGTTTTGCAGCATTGTTAGGTCTTGATGATTTCAGAAAAGATGCATTTGCAACAGGTATGCATGCATATCTTTTACAGAGAAAATATCCTCATGCAGAGATAGCATTTTCATGTCCAAGACTAAGACCTATTATCAATAATGACAGGATTAATCCAAAGGATGTTCATGAAGCACAGCTTTTACAGGTTGTTACAGCGTATAGATTATTTATGCCATTTGCAAGCATAACAGTATCAACAAGGGAATGTGCAAGAGTAAGGGATAATCTTATGAATATAGCTGCAACAAAGATATCTGCAGGTGTAAGTACTGGTATCGGAAGCCATTCTGATGATATTGAAGATAGCGATAAGGGCGATGAACAGTTTGAAATATCAGATGGAAGAAATGTCAAAGAGGTATATAATGATCTTGTGAAAATAGGACTTCAGCCAGTCATGAGTGATTATATATATGTAGGATAGAATAAAAAGTCTTATCGTGAGTGGGCGATAGGACTTTTTGTCTTTACAACATCTATGGATTGTTCTGTTCTATGCACTACAACAATGTACCAGCTGGTATCTTTACATTATGAAAGTCAGAATATATCAGAACTGACAGGTGAAAATATATAGAGTATTGAGGTAATATATATGTTAAACGATGTTATTGCAGTTACAAACAGAAGATTAAGCCAGAGACCTTTTCTGGAACAGATAAAAAGAGTGTGCCAGCTAAGACCAGAAGCGGTAATTTTAAGAGAAAAAGATTTATCAGAAACAGAGTATGCAAAACTGGCAGAAGAGGTGTATAATATAACTACAAGTTATGATGTACGGTTGATTATTCACACATATATTAATGTTGCAAGAGAACTGGGAATAAATACAGTTCATATGTCACTTCATAATATGAGGGAATATAGGAAAGAATTTATAGATAATGTTAATAAGATAAACAATATAAAGACAGGTTGTTCCATACATTCAGTTGAAGAAGCAGTTGAAGCAAGGAATATGGGGGCATCTTATATAACAGCCGGACATGTATATGCGACAGATTGTAAAAAAGGGTTAGCTCCAAGAGGTCTGGATTTTCTAAAGAATGTGTGTGATTCGGTAGATATTCCTGTGTATGCTATAGGTGGAATAAACATAGATGACGGCAGGAGAAAAGAAGTGAAAAAATATGGTGCAGCAGGAAGCTGCATAATGTCAGGAATGATGAAAGTTTAAATGTATATTGACAAAATATGAGATATTGTATGACTTGACATTTTATGAAAAATGATATATTAATAATAGTAACTGTTATCACTTTGTTAATTTATTGATTTATGTAAGAGGAGATTGATTATATGGCGGTAGTAAAAAGAAGCAGGCAGAGAGAGGCTATTAAAGAGTTTCTTATGTCAAGAAAGGATCATCCAACTGCAGAAGTAGTATATGAGTTTGTCAGTAAGGATTTTCCTAATATAAGTCTTGGAACTGTATATAGGAATCTTTCTTTCCTTGTGGATAATGGAATGGCTATTAAGGTGCCATGTGAGGATGGTTCAGTACATTTTGATGGCAATGTAGAACCTCACTATCATTTTCAATGCATGGAATGTGGAAGCGTACTTGATCTTGATTTCGATTCAAAAGAAGTTGAAAAAGCTTTCAATATAGCAGCAGCAAAGGGGTTTGGTGGAGAGATTGAAGGAAATGTTACTTTTTTTTATGGTAAATGTCCTAAATGTGTAACAAAGAAAAAATAATAATAGTAATTATTACTATTTTGCTTGACAAGATGAAAAAAGAATGTTATATTAAACTCACAAAACAGTAATAATTACTATTTTATAAATATTAAACAAGAAAAGGAGATTACGAATATGAAGTATGTATGTACAGTATGTGGTTATGTTTATGAAGGAGATTCACTTCCAGCAGATTTCGTCTGTCCAGTATGTAAGGCACCAGCTGATAAGTTTTTAGCTCAGGGCGATGGCAAGGTATGGGCAGCAGAGCATGTCGTAGGAGTAGCAAAAGGAGTAAGCGAAGATATTCTTGAAGATTTAAGAGCTAACTTTAATGGTGAATGTTCAGAAGTAGGTATGTATCTTGCTATGGCCAGAGTTGCTCATAGAGAGGGCTATCCAGAAGTAGGTCTTTACTATGAAAAGGCAGCCTGGGAAGAAGCTGAACATGCAGCTAAGTTTGCAGAACTCCTTGGTGAAGTCGTAACAGACAGCACAAAGAAGAATCTTGAGATGAGAGTAGAAGCTGAACATGGTGCTACAGCAGGTAAGACAGACCTTGCTAAGAGAGCTAAGGCTGCTAACCTTGATGCAATCCATGATACAGTACATGAGATGGCTAGAGATGAAGCTAGACACGGAAAAGCTTTTGAAGGTCTTTTAAAGAGATACTTTGGCTAATCTGTTGTGATTATGAGCAGCTTTTAATAGCTTTATAACCGCTTAATATAGGGATTTATGAGAGGGATGAGTATTATATATACTTGTTCCTCTTTTTCTATGAATTTATAAATAAACTTTGTAATATAAACTCTTTTTAATTGACTTTTTTAAAATTGACCTTTTTTCAAAAAGCGGTTGAAAATGTGATATATGATTACGGATATATGATTAAAAAAGTGTATAAATAACATTATTAAAGTGACTTTTTTATTATAATATGGTATATTAATAAAAGATATTTTACGGAATTTTACAATATATTATGTATATTGCGGGGATGTGATGTGATATGAATAAATGTATGGAGTTAGAGGACAGAATTCTTAGGAATTTGTTGACACAATATGTGGGTATATTTCAGATTAATATATCTGAAGGAGTTGTATTATGTCTTAGTGATGGAGAAAGAGTAGTAGATACAAGTAAGACTATCAGTTTTGAGACATGGCTCAATGGCACTATTGATATATGCCATTGTGATGATAGGATCAGTCTTTTAAAGCTTATATCATATGATGCACTTAAGCAGTTTGACAGCAGTCATGAGGTTAAGCAGTGTACGGATATAAGACTTATGGTTAATGGAGAATACAGATGGATACTTATAACACTCATGCATGATATAGATTATTCTGTATGTAAAGGACAGATAACAGTAACATACAGGGATGTTTCACACAGGTATAAGTATTATGATATTATAGAAAAGAAGAATCTTGAGTTAAAGAAGCTTCTTCAGACAGCTGAACAGTATAAGGATGCACTTATGTCAGAAGCTATAGTATTATATCAGGTTAATTTTTCTAAAGATATTATAGAAAATGATATCATCCAAAGAAAGAAAAATAGTGAACTTAAGGTGTTGAATGCAGTTGGTATCAATACTCCTTGTTCGTATGATGAATATTGCAGAAGATGGCATAAAAGAGTGTCAGATGATACAATAAACAACTACATGCTGCTTGAGACATCTGCAAAGATGATAGATGAGTATAATAAAGGAAAAACGTTGCTAACCCAGGATTATAGAACACTTGATACCCAGAATGAGGAGATGTGGGTAAGTAAGACCGTATATCTTGCTAAGGACAATATTACAGATGATATCATAGGTATAGTCAGTCTTAGGAATGTAAGTGAGAGATATCATCAGGAGTTCTTGCGGGAATCTCTTGCTAAACAAGCTTCGCTCGATCTGCTTACAGGTTTATATAACCATGTAACAGGAGAGCTTCTTATTAAGAATAAAATAGATGATGGGATATATTCTGATTCGGCATTTATTATATTTGATATAGATAAATTCAAGCTTGTCAACGATACATATGGACATTATTTCGGGGATTGTGTCCTACAGTGTGTTGCAGCACGACTAAAGGAAAGTGTCAGGGAAGATTCTGACATAGCTATAAGATATGGTGGAGATGAATTTGTTGTATATGTTAACTATAAGCAGGAGGATAATATAAAAGATATTGTTAACAGAATATTTAACAATGTTTCATGCATATATGAGGGATATCAGATCAGTATAAGTATGGGAATAAGTCTTCTAAGCGATGGTAATCCACATTATTATGATATGTACAGGAATGCAGATAAAGCTTTATATGAAGCTAAAAGAAGTGGACGGGGACAGTATAGGTTCTATGGGGAATGCAGTGAAGAGAATAAGGATGCAGGCTGATTTTAATCGAGTTGTCACAACAAAGATGATTTACAATGTATAGTTTTATGATAATTTCAGTAATCTATACATTGTATATATTCTTGTTGTGACAACTTTTTTAGATACATACATCAATAAGCAGCTGGGCAGTTCTTTCAATATCACTATCTGTTATTCCAGAATAATTAACAATAGCTATATGTTCGTAATCAGCTTTGTCATAAGAATTATTAGTTATATAATCAGAAAGAAAAGATATCATAAGTCCGTTATTATAAGCACGTTTCTTTAACTCTTCATCGGTATACTCAGTATCATATTTTAGTAAGAAATGTAGTCCTGAATCTTCTTCATATATATGAATTCTATCTTTTATTAAGCTATCCATAAGTCTGGATATTAGTTCATCACGGATATCCCTGTAGTGATTCCTCATACGGTTTATATGTTTATCAAGATAACCGTCTTTAATAAAATGCGCAAGTGTATACTGTTCAAAGTTAGAGACTGTACATGCATAGAATCCCAGAGTGCTTTTAAAGCGTTCAAGCAGAGGCAGAGGCAGTACCATATAGCTTATTCTTATTGTGGCTGCAAGGCTTTTAGTAAATGTATTAAAGTATATAACTTTGTCAGTTGCATCTATAGAAAAAAGAGAGGGAATAGGTTTTCCCTGTAACCTGAACTCACTGTCATAGTCATCTTCTATTATATATCTGTCAGGCGACTGATTAGCCCATTGTAAAAGTCCATAACGGCGGCTTATGGATGTTACGATTCCTGTAGGAAAGTGATGTGAAGGTGATATCTGGATAATCTGGGAATCGTTAAGACCCTGGCAGTCAGGTATTACCCCTTCTTCATCCATGTCAAGATAGTTAACCTTTACACCTAAGGACTTGTATATATTGATTATCTTTTTTGAACTTGGATTTTCAAGTCCATACGATATATTTCTTCCAAGAAGCTGCACAATAAGTCCATATAGATATTCGGTGCCGGCACCGATAATAATCTGTTCGGGATTAACAGTTATCCCACGGAATTCATACAGATGCTTAGCAATAGCCTGTCTTAACTGCATAACACCTCCGGTAGGAGGTACATTTAATGTACTTTCTCCTTCATATGTAAGAACATGGCGCATAAGCTTTGCCCATATTGAAAAGGGAAAGTTATCATGAGGTGTGTGGCTTGAAACAAGATTTATACAGTCAGCATCATGCCTGTTTTCTATAGCTGTATTATATGTATATGCTTTATCATATGGATTATTATTGCGTGTATCTGTTATAGTCTTTTTATTATAAATATAGCTGCTTTTTGGTGCTGACAGGTAAATGTTGTTGTTAATATCATTTTTAATATCCGACACGTAAAAGCCTTTTTTAGGCAGGGAATATATATATCCTTCCGCAAGCAGCTGACCATATGCATTCTCAACAGTTACTACACTTATCCCATGGTTTTTTGCAAAGTCTCTTTTAGATGGAAGTTTGGCATCAGGTGAAAGCTTTCCTGATAAAATATCTTCTTTTATGCATGTGTATAAATATTCATATAAACTGCGGCCATTGCGGTTGTTAAATGAGTAGGTAAGCATGGAAATTATCTCCTGTTTGTTATAAGATGTAAAATATTTTTAGATTATGGTATCACTATATGATGTCGGGGTCAAAAGCCACCGACTTTGATACCTATGAATTGTTCCGTGCTACGCACTCCCACAATTCTCCCCAATATTCGCATATCGTGGGATTATCATCCCACTTTTATGCTCATATCGGGGCGGGTCCCAAGGTCTTTCACCCACCTATGAGCAAGCTCATGTGGGTTTAGACCTTTTGACCCTGGTATCATTATATTATTCCTGTGTACATCGTCAAGATAAAAAAGTATGCTTGTAATGTTGTAAACGGCAGGTTGCTTTTACTAATATGACATATGGAATAGACATATAAAATAAAATATTATATTATGATGTAAGGATTAAAAGGTCAAAAAGTTGTTTGCGCCTGCATAATAAGACTTTTGGTTTTGAAATCCGGATTTAAACAAGCTAATAATATTATTTGGAGGTTTATGCAGATATGGGTGATTATATAATTTCATGTTGTTCAACAGCTGATTTATCAGAGAAGCATTTTCTAGAGAGAGATATTCATTATATATGCTTTCACTATGAACTTGATGGAGTTTCGTATCCTGATGATTTGGGAAAAACTATGAATCTTGATGATTTTTACAAGGCTATGTCAGAAGGTGCTGATACTAAGACTTCACAGATAAATGCAGATGAATATGAAAAGTATTTTGAAGGATTCTTAAAACAGGGTAAGGATCTGCTTCATGTAACTCTTTCATCAGGAATATCAGGAACTATTAATTCAGCACTTATAGCAGCAGATAATCTTAAAGAAAAGTATCCTGACAGAAAAATATATATTATAGATTCTCTTGCAGCATCCTCTGGATATGGACTTCTTATGGATAAGGTGGCAGATTTAAAAGATGCAGGAATGGGAATAGATGAGTTAAAGAACTGGATAGAAGATAATAAGTTAAGAGTTAACCACTGGTTCTTTACAACTGATCTTACATTTTTTATAAAGGGCGGAAGAGTATCTAAGGTATCTGGCTTTGTTGGAAATCTTCTTAATATATGTCCGCTTCTTAATGTTGATTATCAGGGAAAGCTTATACCAAGAGAAAAGATTCGTACAAAGAAGAAGGTTATAGCAGAAACTGTAAACAAGATGGTACTTAATGCAGATAACGGAACTGATTATTCAGATAAATGTTATATATCCATGTCAGCATGTATAGAGGATGCACAGGCAGTAGCAAAGCTTGTTGAAGAAAAGTTTCCTAAGCTTAATGGTAAGGTTCTTATTAATAATATAGGAACAACTATCGGAAGCCATACAGGACCAGGAACAGTTGCATTGTTTTTCTGGGGCGAAAAAAGAATGGATTAATATCAGGCATAAAGAGGTGTATAAATATTATGAAAAAATTCGGATTTGGAGCTATGAGACTTCCGCTTATAGATTCACAGGATAAAAGTTCTATAGATATGGAAGAGTTAAAGAAAATGGTAGATGAGTTTATGGCAGCAGGGTTTACATACTTTGATACAGCATTTCCATATCATGAGCAGCTATCAGAGAATGCATTAAAGGAAGCACTTGTAGACAGGTATGACAGAGACAGCTATATTTTTGCTGATAAGATGCCAACTGTGCTTGTCAAATCAGGAGATGAATATCCGATGTATTTTAATAAGCAGCTTGAAAAGACAGGTGTTGGATATTTTGACTATTATCTTATGCATAATATGGGAAGAGACAGATATTTTAACACTGACAAATGGGGTGGCTTTGATTTTGCAAGAAGAATGAAGGAAGAAGGTAAGATTAAGAAGTTTGGATTTTCATTTCATGATGATGCAGAAATGCTTGACCAGATACTTACTGAACATCCTGAGGTTGATTTTGTACAGCTGCAGATTAATTATCTTGATTGGGACAATAAAATCATCCAGTCACGGGCATGTTATGAGACAGCAAGGAAGTATAACAAGCCGATAGTTGTTATGGAACCTGTTAAAGGTGGAACACTTGCCAGCCTTCCTAAGGAGGCTGACAGCCTGCTTTTGGAGTATGCTCCGGGTGTTTTACCAGTGTCTTATGCATTAAGATTTGCAGCCAGTCTTCCAGGTGTATTCATGGTGCTAAGTGGTATGAGCAGTTTAGAGCAGGTTAAAGATAATATACGTATTATGGATAATCCAGCCCCACTTAATGAAGGTGAAAAGGAGCTTTTAAGCAAAATAGTAGATATAATTAACAGTAAAACTGTTATTCCATGTACATCATGTGGCTATTGTATGGAGGTATGTCCTAAGAATATTAATATTCCGGGTTTGTTTGGGCTTTATAACAACTATTGTATTAATAACAATTTTTCAAATATGTATCATGGAAGGCTTGTTATGGGAAGAGGACGCGCATCTGATTGTATAAAATGCCACAGATGTGAAAAGAACTGCCCACAGCATATTAAAATACCAGATAACCTGGAATTAGTAGCGGCACATGAAAAATAAGAACGTGAGAAATAAGGAAAAACAATATCTTTGTAAGATTACACAAAGTATGCTATAATCTATTGATTAATGTGTTAAGGTAATGACATGATAAAACGAGTTTATATATCTGATGAGGAGGAATAATAAAATGAGTATGAATATTGTATGTTTAGATCTTGAAGGAGTACTGGTTCCAGAGATATGGATAGCATTTGCAAAGGAGAGTGGTATTCCAGAGCTTAAAAGAACTACCAGAGATGAGCCGGATTATGATAAGCTTATGAACTGGAGACTTGGCATATTAAAAGAACACGGACTTGGTCTTAAAGAGATTCAGGAAACTATTGCAAAGATAGATCCACTTCCAGGTGCTAAGGAGTTCCTTGATAAGTTACGCGAGACAACACAGGTTATTATTATAAGTGATACATTTACGCAGTTTGCAGCACCACTTATGAAGAAGCTTGGATGGCCTACAATATTCTGTAATACTCTTGAGGTTGCAGATGACGGAACTATAACAGGCTTTAAGATGCGTTGCGAACAATCTAAGCTGTCAACAGTGAAGGCTCTTCAGTCAGTTGGTTTTGAAACAATAGCAAGTGGTGACAGCCATAATGATCTTGGTATGATACAGGCAAGTAAGGCTGGTTTCCTTTTCAGAAGTACAGAACAGATAAAGAAGGATTATCCACAGTTTGAGGCCTTTGAGGAATATGATGATCTTTTTGAGGCTATAAAGAAAGCACTATAAGAGTATCGTAATATACATGATATGTGCTTTCACACAGGCTTATTATGCGTAAGGATATGTGCGCAGAGGTGAGGATTGGTATGTTTAAATTAAGTAAGAAGGAAAATGGCCTTAATATTATAATAGTTGGATGTGGAAAAGTTGGTGCAACTTTAGTTGAACAGCTTAGTAAGGAAGGTCATGATATAACCGTTATTGATAAGAAACCCGAACGCATCCAGGATATTACTAATATGTTTGATGTTATGGGAATAGTAGGAAATGGTGCAAGTTATTCTACGCAGATGGAAGCAGGTATAGAAGAATCTGATCTTATAATAGCTGTTACAGATTCAGATGAATTAAATCTGTTATGCTGTACAGTGGCTAAAAGAGTAGGTAACTGTGCAGCCATAGCAAGAGTCAGAACACCTGATTACAGTGAAGAAACAGGATATCTTAGAGAGAAACTAGGTCTTGCGCTTATTATTAATCCGGAGCTTGAGGCTGCTAAGGAGGTAGCACGTATATTGTATCTTCCAACAGCCCTTGAGGTAAACTCTTTTGCACATGGCCAGGCAGAGCTTGTTAAGTTTAAGGTTCCATCAGATAATATTCTTAATGAGCTTAGCATAGCATATCTTGGTAAGAACATAACTAATGATATACTTATATGTGCTATCGAGCGAGGCGGAGAGGTATATATTCCTAACGGTGATTTTATAATAAAAGCCGGTGATGTTATATCGTTTGTATCAGAAAGACATATAGCAAGAGATTTCCTTAAAACTATAGGATTTGCAACAAACCAGGTTAAGGATACCATGATAATAGGAGGCAGCAAGGCAGCGTACTATCTTGCTAAAGAGCTTATTAATATGGGAATCACTGTCAAGATAATAGAAAGAGACAGGGAAAACTGTGAAAGATTAAGCATTAAGCTTCCTAAAGCCATAGTTATAAATGGTGATGGCACAGATCCTGATATATTAAAGGAAGAAGGTATTGAAACAATACAGTCATTTATTCCGCTCACAGGTATTGATGAAGAGAATATAATGCTTACACTTCATGCAAAGCAGGTATCTAATGCTAAGGTAGTTACCAAGATTAACAGGGTTAATTATAAGCAGGTTATTAATAATCTGGATCTTGGAAGTATTGTATATCCTAAGTATATAACTTCTGAAGCTATCATAGCATATGTGCGCGCAAAGAAGAATTCTATGGGAAGTAACATAGAGACACTTTATCATATGTTTGATTCAAGAGTTGAAGCGATAGAGTTCATAGTTGAGGAAAATTCCAAAGTATCAGGTATACCTATAAAGGATCTTAAGCTTAAAAAAGATGTTCTTATATCATTTATCAATCATGATGGACATATTATTATTCCAACAGGTAATGATGAGATAGAAGATGGTGATACAGTTATGATTGTAACTAAGAATACAGGATTTACTGATATTAGTGATATAGTCAGGTGAGGCACGTTATGAACAGGTCAATAGTAATATATGTTTTAGGTTATATATTAAAAACAGAAGGTGTACTTATGTCGCTGCCATGCTTCATAGCACTTATATATCGTGAAACAGAAGGATGGGCATATTTTACAGTTGCCATAATAAGTATTCTGTTAGGACAGCTTATGACTATGAGGAAGCCAAAGGATTATGTTATCTATCTTAAAGAAGGCTGTGTTGCCACGTCCTTAAGCTGGATTCTTATGGGTGTTATTGGAGCTATTCCTTTTATGATAACAGGTGAGATACCATCATTTATAAATGCTTTGTTTGAGATGGTATCAGGTTTTACAACAACCGGAGCCAGTATACTAAGTGATGTGGAAGCAGTATCACGCTGCAGTACGACATGGAGATGCTTTTCACACTGGATAGGTGGTATGGGTGTACTGGTGTTTATCATAGCCATAGTTCCTTTGAGTGGTGGTTCGAATATTAATCTTATGAGGGCAGAAAGTCCGGGACCATCAGTAGGTAAGCTGGTTCCAAAGGTAAAACATACAGCAAGAATTTTATATATTATATATCTTGGACTTTCACTTATAGAGTTTGTCATACTTATAGCAGCAAAGATGCCCGTGTTTGATGCCATGAATACAACATTTGGTACTGCAGGTACAGGTGGCTTTGGTATAAAGAATTCAAGTCTTAGTGGATATTCCGTGACTATACAGTGGATAGTTACGATATTTATGATGCTTTTTGGAGTTAACTTCAATGCGTATTATATTATGATTTTTGGCAGTATAAAAAAGGCTTTATCCATGGAAGAGGTAAGAGCGTACTTTGGTATTATATTAACAGCAATTGTCATAATAACTATAAATATATACTCAATATGCTCAGGAGTATGGGATGCAGTTACCAAGTCAGCATTTCAGGTTGGTTCAATCATAACAACAACAGGATTCGCAACTACTGACTTTAATATATGGCCGCAGACTTCAAAAACTATACTTGTTCTTCTTATGTTTATTGGTGCATGTGCCGGAAGTACAGGTGGAGGCATAAAGGTTTCAAGATTCGTAATTCTTATAAAAACTGTGATAAAGGAACTGAATTCTTATATTCATCCAAGAAGTGTAAGAAAAATAAAGGTTGAAGGAAAGCCAGTTGAACATGAAGTTATACGTTCGGTTAATGTGTATATTATAACATATATTCTTATATTTGTAGCATCGGTGTTCCTTGTATCATTTGAGGGCAAGGATCTGACAACGAATTTTACGGCAGTTGCGGCTACATTTAACAACATAGGTCCTGGACTTGAACTTGTTGGACCGACACAGAATTTTGAACATTTTAATGTATTTAGTAAGCTTGTTTTGATATTTGATATGTTAGCAGGAAGGCTTGAACTGTTCCCACTTCTTTTACTGTTCCATCCTGTTGTGATTAAGCAAATGTTTGAAGATAAAAGAAGATATAGAAAATCACAGAAAAAAGATTAATATCTGATTTTAAAATGGAGAGAAAAATGAGATTTGTTATACAAAGAGTCAATTCGGCAAGTGTAAGTGTGGATGATAAGGTTATAGGAAGCATAGGAAAAGGTTATCTTATACTTTTTGGTGCAGGTGAGGGTGATACTAAAGAAATGCTTGTACCTTTTGCAGATAAGATAGCAAAAATGAGAATATTTGCAGATGAGAATGAAAAAACTAATCTGTCAATCAACGATGTGAATGGGGAAATACTTGTAGTAAGCCAGTTTACTTTATATGCAGATTGCAGAAAAGGTAACCGTCCAAGCTTTGTGCATGCCTGTGAGCCGGTTCTTGCCAATGAACTGTATGAAGAGTTTGTCAGGTTGTGCAGACAACGGGTATCAAAGGTTGAAACAGGAGAATTCGGTGCACATATGAAGGTATCGCTCGAGAATGATGGGCCGTTTACAATAGTTCTTGATAGCAGGGATTTTGAGAAGAACCATTAAAAGCAGTGGATTTTATTGTGAATATTTGTTGATGTTTACAGATATTATGCAGAATTATGCAGATATTTTCAAATATTATAAATAAATACTTGATTATATGCTTGTATAGGTGTATAGTAGGCTTTGTTAACAGAGGTTAGTCTGTGCTAAGTACTAAGCAGGCTGCCGTTTACATTAAAACAGAATATTAACTTCAGGGCAGGGTTAGATTCCCTACCGGCGGTACAGCCCGCGAGCGTAAAGCATGAACTGGTTAGATTCCAGTGCCGACAGTATAGTCTGGATGAAAGAAGTTATCTGATATATAACGTGTTTAGGATTGCGTGGCAGGATTTATTTTCTGTTATCTGCATTATATTGTTATATTGATTATGATTTGTGTCCTGGGAATGATAAGTTCCCAGGATTTTTATTTATCAGATGGATGTAGTAAAAGCTGCACAAGAGTATTCTTTCATCAGGGGGATTCCTGATTGACAGAATATTCTGGTGCATTTTTTTAAAAGAAAGCGGGGGATATGTATGTGTGGATATAGCAGCACAGATGATGAAAAATATATGAGGCATGCAATAGAGCTTGCAAAGAAGGGGGTGGGGTGGACTAATCCTAACCCAATGGTTGGTGCAGTTATAGTAAAGGATGGAAAAATAATAGGTGAAGGGTATCATAAAAAATATGGAGAGCTTCACGCAGAAACATCAGCTTTAAATAACTGTACTAAAAGTCCGGAGGGCGCAACGATATACGTGACACTTGAACCTTGCTGTCATCATGGAAAGCAGCCGCCATGTACAGAAGCGATAATAAAAGCTGGAATAAAGCGTGTTGTTATAGGTTCGCTTGATCCTAATCCACTTGTGAGTGGAAAAGGAATGCAGATATTAAGGGAACACAATATACAGGTTGATAATAAACTTGTATGTAATAGAGAATGTATAGATATGAACTATGTATTCTTTCATTACATTAAAGAAAAACTGCCATATGTCATAGTCAAGTATGCACAGACACTTGATGGAAAGATAGCCACACACAATGGACTGTCAAAGTGGATAACAGGGGAGGCAGCGAGGGAAAATGTCCATATGGACAGACATAGATATTCTGCCATTATGGTAGGTATAAATACAGTACTTAAGGATGATCCGATGCTTAACTGCAGAAGTAAAGCGATAGAAAATCCACATCAGCCAGTAAGAATAGTATGTGATACAAGGCTTAGGATACCGTATGACAGCAATCTTGTTAAGACGGCAGGACAGATACCAGTCTGGATAGTGACATGCTGTCGCGATAAAGAACGTATAAACATGTATGAGAAAGCTGGATGTGAAATCATAGCTATGGAAGGTGAAAAGATAGATATAGCACAGCTTATGATTATACTTGGCAGGAGAGGAATAGACAGCTGCATATGTGAAGGTGGTGCAGAGCTTAACTGGAGCGTTATAAACAGCGGCATGGTAAAAAGAATACAGGCATACATAGCACCTAAGATATTTGGAGGTGTGGATGCACCAGTATCAGTTGCTGGTGTGGGATTTGATGCACCAGACGATGCGCTGAAGCTTAAGGATTATACAGTAACCAGGCTTGGGGATGATATTCTGATAGAAGGTGAAGTTTAAAATGTTTACAGGAATTATTGAAGAAATCGGACATGTAAAAGCAGTTAAAAAACAGACATTTTCACAGGTGATTGTCATAGAAGCCTCTAAGATATTAGAAGGAACTAAAATAGGTGATAGTATAGCTGTGAATGGAATATGTCTTACTGTTACGGCCATAGAAAAAGGACAGTTTAGTGCGGATGTCATGCATGAAACGGTAAAAAGAACCTCTTTAAAAAACATACGTGCAGGTTCGCATGTTAATCTTGAGCGTGCTATGAGTGCGGATGGAAGATTTGGCGGACATATAGTATCAGGGCATATAGATGGCACAGGAACAGTGACAGATATTAGAAAAGATGATAATGCAGTGTGGTACAGGATAAGTGCAGATAACAGTATATTAAAATATGTTGTTGAAAAGGGTTCAATAACAATAGATGGAATAAGTCTTACAGTTGCATCTGTGACTGATAAGTACTTTGAGGTATCAGTGATACCTCATACAAGAGAGGTAACAATACTTCGGGATAAAAGACTATCAGATGTGGTTAATCTGGAAACAGATATAATAGCAAAGTATGTAGAAAAACTGTCATGCCCATATGATGTCAGCAGGACATTGGCTCATAATACAGGTCATAACCAGCCAGCTGATAATAATGGCAGTGGCATAACTAAGGAATTTCTTTTAAAAAATGGCTTTTAAAGGCATGGTAACAGATACATTTATCATATAAGGAAGGGAGCAGTTTATGTTTGAATTTAATACGGTTGAAGAAGCGGTTAAAGACTTAAAAGAAGGAAAGATTATCATAGTTACAGATGATGATGACAGAGAAAATGAAGGTGACTTTATATGTGCAGCAGAATACGCTACAACAGAAAATGTCAACTTTATGGCAACCTATGGAAAAGGTCTTATATGTATGCCTATGAGTGAGGAGTTAAGCAGAAAGTTATGTTTTCCGCAGATGGTATCAGAAAATACAGATAATCATGAAACAGCATTTACAGTGTCTATAGACCATATAAACACAACTACAGGAATATCTGCACAGGAGAGAGGATATACAACAAGAAGTGTTGTGAGTGACACAGCAGTTCCACAGGACTTTAGAAGACCAGGACATAACTTTCCACTGGTTGCAAAGAAAAACGGAGTTCTTGAAAGAAACGGACATACCGAAGCGACAGTAGATCTTATGCGTATAGCTGGCTTAAAGGAGTGTGGATTGTGCTGCGAGATCATGAAGGATGATGGAACTATGATGAGGAGGGATGATCTTATAGAGCTTTCAGAAAAATGGAATCTGAAATTTATAACTATAAAAGCCATCCAGGAGTATAGAAAAAGAAATGAAAAGCTTGTTGAGTGTGTGGCTGTGACAAAGATGCCAACTAAATATGGTGAGTTTACAGCACATTGTTATATCAATAAGCTGAATGGTGAGCATCATGTTGCGCTTGTTAAGGGTGACATAGGTGATGGCAATAATCTTTTGTGCCGTGTTCATTCAGAATGTCTTACTGGAGATGCATTTGGTTCGCTGAAATGTGATTGTGGACAGCAGCTTGCTTCTGCCATGACACAGATTAATGAAGAAGGAAGAGGTATTCTGCTATATATGAGGCAGGAAGGAAGAGGCATAGGTCTTGTGAATAAGTTAAGGGCATATGCACTTCAGGATGAAGGTATGGATACGCTTGATGCTAATATAGCACTTGGCTTTCCAGGTGATATGAGAGAGTATTACATAGGTGCACAGATACTAAAAGATCTTGGAGCTAAAACATTAAGACTTCTTACGAACAATCCTGATAAGGTATATCAGCTGTCAGACTTTGGCATGCAGATAAATGAAAGAGTTCCGATTAAAATGGAAACAACACCATATGACAGCTTCTATCTTAAGACAAAGAAAATTAGAATGGGTCATATGCTGTAAATTATAAAAAATATACTAGTATCATATAAATTTAAAAGGAGATTAAAATCATGAGAGTATTAGAAGGAAAATTAGTAGACAATGGAACAAGAGTAGGAATAGTGGCAGCAAGATTTAACGAATTCATCGTATCGAAGCTTATAGGTGGTGCACATGATGGTCTTGTAAGACATGGTGTAAGCGAAGAAAATATTGATCTTGCATGGGTTCCAGGAGCATTTGAGATTCCACTTATAGCATCAAAGATGGCAAAAAGCGGGAAGTATGATGCAGTAATATGTCTTGGTGCTGTCATAAGAGGAGCAACGAGTCATTATGATTATGTGTGTGCAGAGGTTTCAAAGGGGATAGCCAGTGTATCACTTAATTCAGATATACCAGTTATGTTTGGTGTTCTTACAACAGATACTATAGAGCAGGCTATAGAACGTGCTGGTACTAAGGCAGGTAATAAGGGCTTTGAGTGTGCAGAGGGAGCTATTGAGATGGTTAATCTTTCACGTGAGCTTGAAAAATAAACAGTCTTAATCTGATTAATTAGAACTGATTAAATTAAAACTGATTAATTGATGTTGATAAAATTGGAACTGATTAATTGAAATTGTTGAATTAAAATGTATAATGAATAACTGATATAAAGAGGCGGGATTGTGTGCTATGCTCATAATTCCGCCTTTCTGTCCGTTTAGTGACTGTCCACAGCTTGTTTAGTATCTTTACATACCATATTTAGTATTTGTGCATATAACAGAATAGTGTATAATGCTTAAGAGTACATCAATGGAAATATATATGTAATAATATCAGTTAATCAGGAGGTTTTATATGGCAGAATTAAAGTGTCCTCATTGTGGACAGGCATTTACAGTAGACGATACAGAGTTAAGTTCAATTATACAGCAGATAAGGGATAAGGAATTTGAAAAAGATATTGAAAAGCGTATATCCGAACTAAAAGAGCATATGATGATGACACATAGGCTTGAGATGGAAGCTAAGGAAAATGAGATTAAGCTTATGAGTCAGAAAGAATACGATAAAGAAATCCAGAAACTAAAAAGCCAGCTTGAAAAGGCAACAGACAGGGCAGTACAGCTTCAGGCACAGCTTGATAGTAGTGAGGATAAAAAAACAATTGCTGTAATGGAGGCTGTTAAGAAGGTTGAAGAAGAAAAGAAAGAACTGGAGAGCCAGCTGACACATGAAAAGGATAAAGGAAAGCTACTTTTAGAGCAGAAGGATGAGCAGATTGCTTATTACAGGGATCTTAAAACAAAGATGTCTACAAAGATGGTTGGTGAAACCTTAGAGCAGCATTGTGAGATACAGTTTAACCAGTTAAGGGCTACGGCTTTCAGGAATGCATATTTTGAAAAGGATAATGACTCAAGAAGCGGAAGCAAGGGTGATTATATATATCGTGAGACTGATGAAAATGGTGTTGAACTTATATCCATTATGTTTGAAATGAAAAATGAAATGGATGAGACTGCAACTAAGCATAAGAATGAGGATTTCTATAAGGAGCTGGATAAAGACCGTAAGCAGAAGAACTGCGAATATGCGGTGCTTGTTTCAATGCTTGAAAGTGACAATGAGTTGTTTAATGCAGGAATCGTTGATGTTTCTTATAAATATGAAAAGATGTATGTCGTAAGACCACAGTGCTTTATACCGATTATAACTTTACTCAGGAATGCTGCCATGAATGCAATGGAGTATAAACAGGAGCTTGCAGTTGTCAGAAACCAGAATATTGACATTTCTGATTTTGAAGAAAAGCTTATGAACTTTAAGAGTGATTTCAGCAGGAATTATGATATTGCACATTCGCATTTTGATAAAGCTGTTGATGAGATTGATAAGACAATCCAGCATCTTGAAAAGGTAAAAAAAGAGCTGTTAGGCTCTGACAACCAGTTAAGAATAGCTAATAATAAGGTGGATGAGGTCAGCATTAAAAAGCTTACCAGAGGAAATAAAACAATGCAGGAAAAGTTTGAGGAATTAAAGAAAAACCAATAATGAATCAACAATAATCAGTCAGAAAAACACTGTATAAGAAGCTGATGAAGTAAAAGATACAAAATAAATATAAAGTGGATACTTTTTCTGTACTAAGCACAATAAATCACTAGAAAAAGCTGCCTGATTACAGTATTATTATAAATAACAAAAATAGATGGGTTGTTTATAATAAGGAGTAAGTTATGGCAGATTCACGTAAAGGAAAGATTGATATGACGACAGGTCATATCATGAAAAATATAATACTGTTTGCTATACCTATTATTATAGGAAATGTTTTGCAGCAGTTATATACAACGGTCGATGCACTTGTAATAGGTAAATATTGTGGTGATACATCCTTAGCAGCGGTTGGAACAAGTTCACAGCCGGTTGAGGTATTGTTGTGTGTTTTCTTAGGAATAGGAACAGGTGTATCCATTCTTATATCACAATATGCCGGTGCAAAGGAATCAGATAAAGTTGTTTCAATATGTGGAACTTCAATAACTTTTATATATATTATAGGAATTCCGATTGGAATTCTTGGATGGTTTGCAGCACCGTATATTCTTGAATTTATGAATGTTCCGCAGGATGTATGGGATGCTGCACTAATCTATACGCGATTAGTATTCTTAGGTACGCTTGGTAATCTTGGCTATAACATGAATGCTGGAATATTAAGAGGACTTGGGGATAGCAAGGCTTCATTGTGGTTTCTTGTTGTATCCTGTATTTCCAATATAGTGTTTGATTTAGTGTTTGTTGCAGGCTTTGGCATGGATGTGGCAGGTGCAGCACTAGCTACAAGTATTGCTATGTTTATTTCATGGCTTGTAAGCATTACTTATATAAGAAAGATGTTTCCAGAGATTCAGTTTACATTTCTGCCTAGAAGATTCTCAGGGAAAATGATGAAGAATATTCTGGCTATAGGCCTTCCTGTTGGACTTAATAATTCGCTATATTCATTAGGACATGTTGCGTTACAGACATTTAACAACTCTCAGGGCGCTATATTTATGGCAGGAGGTGCAGTAGCAGGAAGAATCACAGGCTGCGCTAATATAGCAATTACAGGATTATCTTCGGCTGCCACCACATTCTCAGGACAGAATTATGGTGCAAAGAAGTACGATAGAATCAAGGAAGGACACTGGAGAATTCCATTATGTTCAGGAGTGATTACTCTAAGCTTTGGATTATTCTTCATTATGATACATAGACCTCTGATACGTTTCTTTTCATCAGATGAAATAGTACTGATGTATGCAAGCAGACATATTGTTGTTATGCTGCTGTCACAGTGGTTTTTCGCTATCTTCAACTGTATAATATCTATTGTAAATGGAACTGGAAAGGTACGTTATACTACTATTGTTAATATTCTTATGCTTTGGGCAGTCAGAATTCCAAGTGCATATATTATCAGCAAATATTTTGATGGAACCTGGGTAATGCTGTGTTTCCCAATTTCCTTCAGCTTTGGAATGTTTGCAATGATAGGTTATTATCTGTTCTCCCCAGCATGGAAGGAAGTTATGGAACTGGCAGAACATGGGAAAGCAGCAGATTGATAAAAATAGAATAATTCTTGTATTCTCGTGGGACTGTCGCACTAAGTGATATGCCCCACGAGATTTTATTTTTTATTGCTATCTGCTGCAATTACTGATTGAATCTGCTTCATAAGATCATCATTCTGATAAAATCGAAGAGGTGCAGTTAAATAATCTGTCCGATTCGCAGATAGAAGAAAATCAGGTTAAAGAATTAAACAGACTTAGTGCTTCGTATAACAAGATGCTTGAACGTCTATAAAAATAGTAATTATTACTATTTGTTGACTTATTTATATGATTATTATATTATAATAAAAAAGAACTATATGATGTGCAAATAAAACTGGAAATAATATCCAGTAAATTGAATATTATTGGAGTGTTATTATGGAGAAAGAAGAACAATCATATAAGAAAAGCAAGAATATAATAGGGATTATACAAAGCTGTTTAATATTGCTGCTGATAGTTCTTATTATATTTATTATGGTGAATATCAGCAGGCTGCAGGGGACAGCCCGTGTAATAAATTATGCAGGTCTTGTACGTGGAGCTACACAGCGTGAAGTAAAGCTGGAAATTACGGGAAATCAGAATGATGAATTGATTAAATATCTTGATGATATTATCGATGATTTGAAGTATAAGGATGGACAATACAATCTTGTAAATCTACGTGACAATGAATATCATGACAAATTACAGATTCTAAGTGACTACTGGGAAGAATTAAAAAAAGAAATCAAAGCAGTAAGAGAAGTGGGCTATCAAAATACAGATATTGTTAAGATGAGTGAAATATATTTTAAGATGGCAGATGAAACAGTATCCGCTGCTGAAAGCTATTCAGAAAGGATAGCTATTAAAATCCGTACCTTAGAGCTGCTATCAGTATTTGATATGCTAGGTCTTGTAATATTGATTATTATACAGACCTTAGCAGCCATGAAAATGTCTGTATTAAATAAGCTGTTAGAACAAAGAGCATATACAGATGCCCATACGGGGTTGCCAAACAAAGACGCCTGTGAGGTGTTTCTTAAAAATAAGGAAACGGTTGCAAAGCATACAGCATGCATAATGTTTGATTTAAATAATCTTAAGATTATTAATGATTCAAAGGGACATTCAAAGGGAGATCAGCTTATATTTAATTTTGCCCATCTTTTACGCAGAGTTATTCCACAGGAAGCTTTCGTTGGAAGATATGGTGGAGATGAATTCATGGTAGTTATCTACAATACAAGCAAAACGGAGATTGAGGATATATTAATGCAATTAAGCAGGGAAAAAGACAGTTTAAACAGCAGAGGTAATGATATGCCAATCGACTATGCATGTGGATGGGCAATATCAGATGCTGATAGTGAGTGTACAATACAGATGTTATTGGATAAGGCAGATTATTATATGTATGAAAATAAACAGTCACGTAAGAAGTCTAAGCAATCCTTGAAATAAAGTTTAATAAAGAGTAGAAAATGATATTTTGCACATATCAGACGATTAGTATAAAAGTAAAAATAGAAAGCTGTATGGCAATAGCCAACGCAGCTTTCTATTTTTTATAGACTGATATAAAACAGCTTTACCTAACAATAATTAAGAATTCTTAACAAGTACTGCATATAATGTTCTTGCAAGTATGCTGGCAACAACAAAGCATACAACGGCCTCAATAGCACCCTGTGTTCCAACGAAGGCAACTACGAATGAGAATGGGTTGCCAACACCAAACTTGGCAACATAAGTCTGGATGAAGTCTGTTCTGTAGAAAAGCGCTACAAGTGTGCTCATAAAGAGTAATGTGTTAAGAAGAGGGCAGCAAAGGCTTGCTATATAATAAGAAATCTTCTGGACACTCTTTATGTTGTGAAGAGCTTTGAAGATAAGACCTGTAAGCAGACCTTCAAGTGCTCTTGGTACAATTGTAAGTATTATAGTAAACACAGGATTAAGATTAAATAAAGCAAATGTAAATACTGAGCCACCGGTTACAGCCTGATAAAGACTTGTTAAACCGAATGTAAGACCACATATAAGACCACCAACTGGTCCAAGTATTATGGCACCTACAGCGACTGGAATTGTCAGGAATGTAATAGTAAGACCAGGAAGCTTGATGTAGCCAAGTGGTGTGAAGGCCATGATGATAATGATGGCTATCATAGCGGCAAGCTCTACCATATACTTAGTGGTAAATGTTTTCTTTGCCATTGCTGTGTTGTTTGTTTCAATGTTACTCATAATATTCTCCTTTTCGCCTGATAAAATGGTGGAGTTAGTGTAATATCCAGCCTGTCTTTCAGACATTATTATTATTAGCGTTCTATAAATGGAAATGCAAAGAAAATGTTTAGAACTAACAGAATAAGTTATGAATTATACAATAAAATGAAATCATAACTGATTATACAGATACCTGAATTCAATATATGTAATGCTTACACGCCTTTACAGGTCGCACACCATTATGCTTTGTAGTGAATATAAAGTATCAGTAAGATGATAATAAACTTGGTTCTGATGCATTTTCATATGAATAACGCTCGTTTTGTATGATAACATATATAAATGTTGTGTACAAGATATATTTTGCTTTAAATTGTATACAATTTTACAAAGTCTTAATAAATGCTTTTTATTTCCTTAATTTACATATTTTCTCAATAATGCTATCATTTTAAAATATCAGTTATAAGGTTATATAAGAAAGCCTAAAAGAAATCTTGAGGAAGAAAGGAACGGTTATGAGCAGAATATTAAAAAGTATTGCTCCATACTGGAAGTCAGTAATTATAATACTTGTATTGCTTATATTACAGGCAAATGGGGATCTTGCATTGCCACAGTATACATCTGATATTATTGATGTTGGTATTCAGAATGGCGGCATAGGGCATAGTATTCCAGAAAAGATAACTAAGGATGAATATGATATTGCTAAAATGTTTATGACAGATGAAGAAATAAACATATGGGAAAGCTGTTATGAACAGGATGGAGATATGTATATTCTTTCTGAGAAGAGTGAAAAGAAGCTGGATGAATATGATGATACATTAGCAATGTCACTTATTATTAATAATCAGATGTCTTCAGTAACAGCAGCACAGTTTAAGGAACAGATGGCAGCACAGATGGGTGTTGATGTAAAAACACTTGCTGATGTGCCGGTATCAGATATTGGAAAGAGAATGGGCATTGAATTAGAATCCTTTTACAAGGATGTAGAGGATGCCAATGGCAATATGGTTTCAACTGAGTGTGTAGATATGAGAATGGTATTCAAAGCTATGTATGATACTGGCAGAATGACAAAGGATACACTTGTGTCTATGCGTGATAATTTTAAATCAACATTTGACACTATGGGTTCATCACTTGTAGCATCTATGGGTAGAGCATATGCTAAGTCTATGGATTCAAAGGCTGGTATGGATATGAAGGCTATACAGACACATTATCTGCTGCTTTCAGGCATAAAGATGATAGGTATGGCATTTATGATTGCAATATGTACAGTCTTAGTTGCATTTTTTGCATCGCGTGTCGGTGCAGGTGTAGGACGTGACTTAAGGGGACAGGTATATAAGAATGTTATGGGCTTCTCTAATGCGGAGCTTGATAAGTTCTCAACAGCCTCACTTATTACACGTACAACGAATGATGTACAGCAGATACAGATGGTTTGTGTGCTTACATTAAGAATGGTGCTCTATGCGCCAATACTTGGTGTAGGTGGTGTATTAAAGGTTATGTCAACAGGAGCTGGCATGGAGTGGGTTATTGCTCTTGCAGTACTTGTTATAGTTGGCTTTGTGCTTCTTCTTATGTCAATTGCCATGCCTAAGTTTAAACAGATGCAGAAGCTTGTTGATAATGTTAACTTAGTATCAAGAGAAATACTTACAGGTTTATCAGTTATAAGGGCATTTGGAAGAGAGAAGAAGGAAGAAGAAAGATTCGATAATGCGAATAAAGAGCTTACAAGGACAATGCTTTTTACTAACAGAGTTATGACATTTATGATGCCGGTAATGATGCTTATTATGAATTGTCTTTCAGTAGGAATAGTATGGGTTGCTGCACATAGAATTGACAGCGGTGTTATGCAGGTTGGTTCAATGACTGCATTTATCACATATGCTATGCAGATAGTTATGTCATTCCTTATGCTTACTATGATGTCGATTATGCTTCCAAGAGCGATTGTGGCGGCAGACCGTATAGATGAGGTAATCAACACTCAGTCATCAATAAGGGATTGCAGGAATCCTAAGATACTTAAGGAACATAAGGGCTTACTTACCTTCAGTCATGTAAGCTTTAAGTATCCAGGAGCTGCTGAAAATGCTCTTTCAGACATAGATTTCGTGGCAGAGCCAGGAAAGACAACGGCTATTATAGGAAGTACCGGCTGTGGCAAGTCAACACTTGTTAACCTTATTCCAAGATTATATGATGTGACAGAAGGTTCTATCACGCTTGATGGTGAAGATATACGAAATATATCTATGCAGGATTTAAGAGATGAGCTTGGATATGTTCCACAGAAGGGAGTTCTTTTCTCAGGCACAATTGAATCTAATATTAAGTATGGTGCAGCTAATGCTTCGATTGAAGAAGTTAAACAGGCAGCAGATATTGCACAGGCTTCTGAGTTCATAGAGGAAAAGGCAGGAAAGTATGAAGCACCTATTTCACAGGGTGGTACGAATGTTTCAGGTGGACAGAAGCAGAGATTATCTATAGCAAGAGCTATAGCAAGGAATCCAAGGATATTTATATTTGATGATAGCTTTTCAGCACTTGATTTAAAGACGGATGCAGCATTAAGAAAAGCGCTTGCCTCGAAGGTTACAGATAGTACAGTAATCATTGTTGCACAGAGAATAAGTACTATTCTTCATGCAGAGCAGATACTTGTTATGGATGAGGGCAGGATTGTAGGTAAGGGCACACACGAAGAGCTTATGAAGAATTGTGAGGTATACCAGCAGATTGCCAGGTCGCAGCTATCAGCCAGCGAGCTTGAGAATTCAGTAGCTGTTAAAGAAAAGCTCAATAAGTCAGATGAAGAAGCTTCATATAATGCCGAGCATAATATATCAGATGTAAACGCTATATCAGATGTAAACACTATATCAGATGGAAAGGAGGAAGCATAATTATGGCAGACAATAATTCATATAAGCAGACTCCCAGACATAGAAGACCAGGTGGACCTGGCAGGGGTATGATGCCAGCTGAGAAGGCTAAGGATTTCAAGGGCTCAATAGGTAAGCTCATAAAGTATGTAGGAAGCTATAAGATAGCTATATTTATAGTTATGATTATGGCAGCAGCCTCAACGATATTCAATGTAGCAGGACCAAAGGTACTTGGAAAGGCAACAACAGGTCTTTCAGAAGGTCTTATGAGGAAAATAGCAGGTACAGGTGGTATTGACTTTGGCTATATAGGAAAGATTCTTTTGATTGTACTCGGCTTATATGTCTGCAGCGCAATATTTAATTTTGTCCAGGGCTGGATTATGACAGGTATTTCACAGAAGATATGTTACAGGCTTCGTAAGGAAATATCAGAGAAAATAAACCGTATGCCAATGAAGTACTTCGAGAGCAGGACATATGGAGAAGTTCTTTCAAGAATAACTAATGATGTAGATACTCTTGGTATGGGACTTAATCAGAGCATAACAACGATTATAACATCAACAGCAACTATGATTGGTGTACTTATCATGATGTTAAGTATTTCACCACTTATGACTATTATTGCTATTGTCATACTTCCAATATCAGTTGGGCTTATATCATTTGTTATAAAGAAGTCACAGAATTACTTTAAGACACAGCAGGAATATCTGGGACATATAAATGGTCAGATAGAGGAAACATATGGTGGACATATGGTTGTAAAGTCCTTCAATAAAGAGAAGGATATGGTAGATGAATTCAACAGGACTAATAATGTTTTATATTCATCAGCCTGGAAGTCACAGTTCTTCTCAGGAATGATGCAGCCTATTATGGCATTTGTTGGCAATCTTGGTTATGCAGGTGTTGCACTTTCAGGTGGACTTCTTGCTATAAATGGTGTTATAACGATTGGTGATATTCAGGCATTTATACAGTATGTAAGGAATTTTACACAGCCAATAACACAGATTGCACAGGTTATTAATCAGGTACAGTCAATGGCAGCAGCATCTGAAAGAGTATTTGAATTCCTTAACGAAGAGGAAGAGGAACAGATAGTAAAGAATCCTGTTTCAACAGATAATATCAGGGGAGAAGTAGAATTCGACCATGTAAGATTCGGTTATAAGGAGGATCAGGTTATTATCAAAGATTTCTGTGCTAAGGTTAAACCAGGCCAGAAGGTTGCAATAGTAGGTCCGACAGGTGCTGGTAAGACAACTATGGTTAAGCTTCTTATGAGATTCTATGATGTTAACGCAGGTGAAATAAAAATAGATGGACATAACATAAAGGATTTCAACAGACGAGAGCTAAGAGATGCTTTCGGTATGGTATTACAGGATACATGGCTGTATAAGGATACCATTATGGAAAATATAAGATATGGTAAGCTGGAGGCTTCTGATGAAGAGGTTATTGCCGCTGCTAAGGCTGCGCATGCACACCATTTCATAGAAACACTTCCAGGTGGTTATAATATGGAACTTAATGAGGATGCAAGCAATGTATCACAGGGACAGAAACAGTTACTTACTATCGCAAGAGCGATACTGGCTGATAATCCTATTCTTATTCTTGATGAAGCAACATCTTCAGTTGATACAAGAACAGAGATACAGATACAGAATGCTATGGATAACCTTATGAAGGGAAGAACAAGCTTTGTTATAGCACACAGGCTTTCTACTATTAAGGATGCAGATATTATTCTTGTTATGAAGGATGGAGATATCGTAGAACAGGGAAATCACGAAGAGCTGCTTGCAAAGGGTGGCTTCTATGCCGGACTTTATAATTCGCAGTTTGAAGACGTTGAATAAAGGATGTAATATATAATAGAATTTTAATCAGGATTAACCCTGCTGTTTTCGTTTTGACGAAGATAGCAGGGTTAAAAAATGAAGATAGTTGATTTGATTAATAAGCTCGGAATAAGCAGCAGTATGATTGCTAAGATGACAAAGAAAGAGAAGGTCAGATATGGATTTATTAAAGGTAATTGAGGCATGGCTTGTATTTATAAATATATTTACATTTGCAGCCTATGCACTGGACAAATATAAGGCAGTACATCATGCCTGGAGGATTCCAGAAAGAACACTTATACTGCTGGCGGCTATAGGTGGTTCTGTGGGGGCACTGTCTGCTATGTACATAGTGAGACATAAAACTAAACATAATAAGTTCAGAATAGGAGTGCCAGCTATACTTGTTATACAGCTGATTCTGGCATATATTGTATATAGTTATGTGGCTGTGTGAATATATATGCTTTAAAGCTGTTTCTAATCCTCAGTATTATCAACCGCTGAGGTCTTTCTTAACCTTTCAAGTGACTCTGATGTAGTGTTAATAGCATCAGAAAAGCTGGTAATACGGTTATTAAGGTCATGCATTTCCTGTCTTGTAGTTTCGGTTGTAGATGACATTTCCTGTGAGATGCCAGATAATGTTTCAATTCCATCTACAATAGAAGAGTTAGCATCAAGTACAGCATTTACTTCAGAACTTACTGATGTCATATTAGCCACAAGTGAATCAATATCCTGTTCAACAGTTACAAAGCTTTCATGTACTGTTTTAACTTTTCCGCGCTGGATATTAATACTGTCAACAGTGTGCTTAAGCTCATTCTGAGTGTTATTGGTAAGCGTAATAAGAGCATTCATAATCTGGGTTATTTCTTCAGTAGATGATTTTGTCATCTCAGCGAGAGAGCGGATTTCATCGGCAACTACTGCAAAGCCTTTTCCTGCTTCGCCTGCTCTTGCTGCCTCAATAGAGGCATTAAGTGCAAGAAGATTAGTCTGTGAGGATATATTCATAATAACATTAGTTATATCGGATACTTTACTTACGTGTTCAACAAGATTGCCGATTGTTTCGGATATCTGTAGGGCAGAGGTATCTACTATGGCAGACTGGCTGGCAAGCTCATCGGATTCATTCTTTCCTTTCTCTACAATCTGTTGAAGCTGTCTTGCTGTATTTACCGCTATATCGGTAGATTGATTAGTCTTATTAAGTCTTGTCTGGATTTCTGTTGTTTTTTCAGACTGAAGAATACTTTGTTCTGCACTACTAGTAGTTCCGTCAGAAATAATGTCAATAGTTTTGTTAGTATTGCTAATTATTTCTGCTATTTTATCAAGGTCTTTTCGTACCTGTTCAAACTGGGTATTTACATTGTTGGATATTTCATTAACATGTTTTGCTATTTCAAGTTGTTTTTCAGCCTTTTCTTTAACTGCGTTAGTTTCTTCCTCAGAGAATTCTACAAGTCTTTTAATAGCCTTGCATCCTCCTAGAACGTATACAATAAGACATGTAATAACAAGAAAAATAACCTTTACCTGTTCTGTTTTATCAGCAGGGTTAGTAGTATTTATGTATATGATTTTGGTGATTACAAAGAAAAATGTTGCACCTGTTCCCCATATTATCAGGTATTCATTCATATAAACAGATAGTGATAATAAAGCAGGAAATATAATCATCATAGTTCTTGCAGGCTGTATAAAGCTTATTATACCAAAAACAGCAAGAAAACCATATGCAATTGACAGCTCAGCCTTTTTTTCATAAATATGTTTCCTGACATATATGGCATTGCAGATGTATAAAAGAAGATAGACACATGTAAAAACAATCTTTTCAATAACGGTTTTGTTGGATGTTAAAGTAATAAAAAGACATATAAGGTATGTTAGCGTCACAGTAGTGCTCGCTGTTATATTAGCACGTTTCATCTGATCAGGTGTCAGACTTTTTCTTGTTAAATTAAACATGAATAGATACTCCTTATTAATTAGATTTAGCTAACCCCATGCATAAACAGCGTGTAGAAGTAAGATTTGGTACACACTTAGCATTAAAAATATATGGTTGTCCGTAATTAGTTTAATAACTATAACATAATTATGTAAAAATAACAATATGTTATTAATTGTAAAATAAAAGTGAGATTAGTAATTTTGATTTAAATATTGACAAAATGATATCATAATGATATCATCAAAATATCAATAAGGATAAGGCTGTCAGCGGTACAATTATCCGTTACATTTTAAAACGTGCGCAGAAATGAGGATACTAGTGTAAAAATAAGATTTTTCATACGCAGGATTTGTGCTTCGCAAAAACTTAAGATGCGCAAAGAAGCAGCACAAGAATGGAGGATTATTATGGAAGAAAAAGTGTTGAAAAAGAATAAGAATGGTATGGCAATGCTGATGTTGTTCATCGCTTTATATGTGGTGGCAATTGCAGCTATCGTGTCAGGTGCAATAATGACAGAAACAGCAGAATCCGCCAAATCGGTTATTGCAATTATACTTATAGTTATCGGTGTTGTTTATGTGGGCTTAGGATGGATATTCTTTCTTGGACTTAAGGTATTAAAGCCTCAGGAGGCACTTGTGTTAACGCTTTTTGGTAAGTATGTCGGAACTATTAAGGAGGCCGGCTTTTATTATGTTAATCCATTCTGTACAGCAGTTAATCCGGCAGCGGAAACAAAGCTTAACCAGAGTGGTGATGTAGCAGCCAACAATAAAAAGATTGATTTGTCAGGTATGTCTGGAGTAACACTTTCAGCAGGTGGTAATGCACAGATGACGAATAAGAAGATATCACTTAAGGTTATGACTCTTAATAACAGCAGACAGAAGATTAATGACTGCCTTGGTAATCCTGTTGAGATAGGAATTGCGGTTATGTGGGAGGTGACAGATACTGCCAAAGCTGTATTTAATGTAGATAACTATAAGGAATATCTTTCACTTCAATGTGATAGTGCAGTCAGAAATATAGTCCGTATGTATCCATATGATGTAGCTGAGAATGTAGATACAACGGGAGATGGAATGGCAGATGAGGGAAGTCTTCGTGGCTCAAGTGAAGTTGTAGCAGAAAGAATAAGGAAAGAGATTCAGAGTAAGGTAACGGATGCCGGATTAAATATAATAGAAGCAAGAATAACATATCTTGCTTATGCACCTGAGATAGCAGCAGTTATGCTTCAGCGCCAGCAGGCATCAGCTATTATTGATGCAAGAAAGATGATAGTTGATGGTGCCGTAGGTATGGTAGAGATGGCACTTGACAGGTTATCTGAAAAGCAGGTTGTTGAATTGGATGAAGAACGAAAAGCAGCTATGGTTTCTAATCTGTTAGTTGTTTTATGTGGAAATAAGGATGCCCAGCCAATAGTTAATTCAGGAAGCTTGTATTAATGGCAGATTCAGGAAAAAAGCAGATTCCCCTCCGTTTATCAGGTAAGCTCTATGATGCCATTGCAGCATGGGCAGAGGATGATTTTAGGTCTGTCAATGGTCAAATAGAATATCTTTTGACGGAGTGTGTACGACAGAGAAAGAAAAATGGAGCACCAGTACCACACGAACTAGATGTTCCGCCAGAATTGGATATTAAATAAAATGGTGTGAACATGCCATTTTATGGGAGTTTTAAAGTGGTATTTAAGAAGTATTACTACAGATGCAAGAACCAGTATAATGTGTATAAGAGCCGGGCGAAGGATAAAATAGTATAAATTGCCATTTCCCCAGAGATAGGAGTGTATACATGCATTTTGTCAAAGCAAAAGGAATACTTTCAAATAATAACGGAATAAATATTTATCGTGGATGTACCCATGGATGTATTTATTGTGACAGTAGAAGTAAATGTTATGGATTTACACACGATTTTGAAGATATAGAAGTAAAGACAAATGCACCTGAACTTTTAGAAAAATCTTTAAGAAGTAAACGAAAAAAATGTATGATAGGTACAGGTGCCATGTGTGATCCTTATCTTCATGCAGAAGAACAATTGCAGATTACACGTCGTTGTTTAGAATTAATTGATAAATATGAATATGGAGTTGCTATTCAGACAAAATCAACAAGAATACTCCGTGATTTAGATGTATTAAAAAATATAAATGATAAGACAAAAGCGATTGTTCAAATGACACTGACTACATATGATGAATCTTTATGTAAAATTTTAGAGCCAAATGTTTCGTCAACCTATGAACGTTTTGAAGCACTTATGCAGTTTAAAAAAGCTGGAATCCCTACAATTGTATGGCTGACCCCTATATTACCATTTATCAATGATACTGAGGAAAATATCAAGGGTATTCTCGATTATTGTGTCCAAGCAGGCGTAAAAGGCATCATCTGCTTTAGCATGGGTGTTACCATGCGTGAGGGCGACAGAGAATATTTTTATCATGCTTTGGACAAATACTTTCCAGGAATGAAGAATAAGTATATTCGTACCTATGGTAATGCATATGACTGTCCCAGTCCTAATAATGACAGACTGTTAGATTTTTTTAGAAAATATTCTACCCGATATGGCATTATGCATAAAACAGAGGAATGTTTTAGGTATATGTATACTTTTCCTCAAAAATATGAGCAAATGTCGTTTGCGGAATTTTTAACCGATAATTGAGCATGCAACAGAAAGAATGCTTTATGTTCACTTGCTGACTTTGGTAACTACTATAAATCACTTATTGAACAGAATTAAGTACGTTAGTATTTGAAAAGCTCGAACAATCGGAATTTACTTCTACTTAGACATACAAACTGTTGACAGTAAAACTCCTATATAGTATTATTTGACAAAAAATACTATATAGGAGTTTTTGTATAAAAATGAATGGCGGATTTCTTGTTACCAAAATAAAACAACTTGGAGATCGAATCTTTGAGAAGATTCTCAGCGAAAAGAATATTGATGCGTTTAACGGAGCCCAGGGGCGTATTCTTTATGTACTGTGGCAGGAAGATGGAATCTCAATCAGGTCACTCTCGATTAAATGTGGATTAGCGATAACTTCTCTTACTACGATGCTGGAAAGAATGGAAAATCAAGGGCTGATAAGACGTGTTCAGTCTGAAGCGGACAAAAGGAAAACACTCCTGTTTCTGACTGAAAAAGCACATGCCTTAAAGGACGAATACGATTCTGTATCTGATAAAATGGGCAGTATTTACTACAAAGGTTTTTCGGAGGAAGAAATTATCCAGTTTGAGGAATACCTCGACCGTATCAGAAAGAATCTTGAGGAGTGGCAGAAATCATGAGTATTTGTATCAAAGATCAGATTCAAAACATGAATATCGTCATCGGATGTACAGTGGGATGTGCATATTGCTATGCCCGCAATAATGTGAAACGCTGGCATATGATTGATGACTTTGCTGACCCTGAATTCTTTCCGGGTAAGCTCAAGATGATGGAAAAGAAACGTCCGCAGAACTTTCTTCTTACCGGCATGAGCGATCTTTCCGGCTGGAAGTCAGAATGGAGAGACGAGGTATTTG
>ERZ773181.276-NODE-276-length-61759-cov-13.446811_pt1 | contig 61759 bp, 76 predicted proteins | sample MGYA00581001_ERZ773181 | MGnify/ENA primary metagenome ERZ773181 (study PRJEB29015, sample SAMEA2737780) | human gut metagenome | biome: human gut; feature: human-associated habitat; material: faeces | place: China | collected 2012 ...
CCTAAAAAATTCTCCGCGGGTATATTTTTGAAAAAACACTTTAAGTTTGTATGTGATATTTTAGGGGGCTTACAGGTGCATTAACTAATGCTAGCGTTTTTTCCTCTCCTTTCGGCGCTAAAAAGTCTGTAAGTCTGCTAAAATACCACATACAAACTATATTTAATCTTGTGGAAAAGGAGGCGAAACAATGGCAAAACGAGGTAAAACTAATAAAGAAAGCACTGAGAAAAAAATTAGACCTGCTACAACTCCAGAAGCAAGAGAGAATCAGATGATAGCTTTAGCTGTAGACTTAGCTGAGAAGCAACTTATAGAGGGAACTGCGTCTTCTCAAGTGATAACTCACTATCTAAAACTAGCTACAACTAAAGAAAAGATAGAAAGGGAGATACTTGAGAAACAGAAAGAACTTATAGTTGCTAAAACTGAGAACTTACAATCAGCTAAGAGAATCGAAGAGCTATATTCTAATGCTCTTAAAGCAATGCAGAACTATAGTGGGCAAATGACTAGTATGGACGGTGATGAAGATGATGACTATTAGAACTTATCAGGAACTAATCAAGCTTAAAACATTTAAAGAGCGATACCGCTATCTAAAATTAGGCGGTAAAGTTGGAGAAGAGACATTTGGCTTTGATAGATATTTAAATCAGAAATTTTATAGGTCAGCAGAGTGGAAAAGAATAAGAGATTATGTAATTCTACGAGACAATGCTTGTGATTTAGGAATAGAAGATAGAGAGATTGATAATAGAATCATCATTCATCATATGAATCCATTGACAAAGTATGATGTGATTAATCAAACAGAGTTTTTGTTGAATCCAGACTACATGATTTGCACCACTAAAAGAACTCATGATGCAATACACTATGGCGATGAAGATATACTATTTGGAGAATTTATAGAAAGGTCTAAAAACGATACTTGCCCATGGAGGAGGTAATGTAAATGATGGAAAGTATATTGCTTTCGATAAAGAAGCTATTAGGTATAATGCCTGAATATACAAACTTTGATGATGATATAATCATTCATATAAACACTGCTTTTGCTATACTGAACCAATTAGGTGTTGGGCCAAAATCAGGTTTTATGATAGTAGATGAAAACTCAAGTTGGAATGATTATACAAATGAGAAGAATCTTAACATGGTTAAAACTTATATTTATCTAAAAGTAAGATTACTTTTCGACCCACCAACTAGCAGTGCTTTAATTGAAAGTATTAACAGAACACTATCTGAAATAGAATGGCGTATATTTTTGGAAGGAGATCCTAAAATAGAAGATACACCACCTTCTGATGAAGCGTAATTCGAAAGGAGGTGAGAGTATGAACGATGAACTTAAGCATTTCGGCGTCAAAGGTATGAAATGGGGAATTAGAAGATATGAAGATAAAGCTGGGCATTTAACTCCTGCAGGTAAGAAAAAATATGGTGACAGTGAACATGATGGCAATCTTTCTAATAAAAAGAAAAGTGTTAGAAAGCAAAAAGATGAAATAAATTCTAAGCGTAGAACTATAAAGTCAGGTACTGAATTTCAAACAATAACTAGAGGACAATATCAAAGCGGTAAGAAAAATCGTCTATATACAGCTTATACCGACTATGATAAAAACATGTACGCTGACATGATGGGTAATTTTATGTATGATGGAAGAGGATATAAGAATACGTTTATGGTTAAAAAAGACATATCGGTGGCTAGTGACAAGGATGTAGTTAACACATTTATGAAAATAGCAAAAGAAAATCCCGAACAAGTGGCCAAGGATATGGCAAAAGCCTATAACGATAATGTTATATTTATGGAGAAAACAGCGAAATCATACAAGAAGAAAATTTCCAAACTTAATGATCCTGAAAGTAAAAAAACTAGAAAATTAGCCGAGGAATTTGTATCTAATGCTGTATTATCTAAGAAAGCAGAAACATCCAGTAATAATTTTTATGCTAATTTAGTAAAGCAAGGTTTTGATGCCTTAAGCGATATCAATGACAGAAAGGGTACTGCTCAAGATCCATTGATAATACTGAATATGGATAAGATTAATCAAACTGGTTCTGTTAAGTTAACAAAAGACGATTTAAAATATTATGCTGATTATACTATGACTAAAGAAGTAAAGAAAAAGAAAAAAGATTTGTCATCAATTCAACGTTAGGAGGTGAGTTAAATGTGGAATTACAATAATGAACTTTATCATCATGGTATAAAGGGTATGAAATGGGGAATTAGAAGAACTCCTGCTCAATTAGGGCATCCTACAGGGAAAATTGATTTACAAAAAACAAAAAAGAAAGTAGATGCCGCTGGTACAATAGTTAATGAAACAAGAAATATTAACAATGCTACATCCAAAAAAGGACAAAAGAAAGCACAAAAACAAAAATTGTCTGAAGCTAAAATTATGACTGACCAGGAGCTAAGAGAGAGGGTTAACCGACTAAATATGGAACAACAGTATGTGAAAATGTCAGCTGAGCAAATTAATGCTGGGCGCTCAAATGTTAATTCCATATTAAACAATGTTGGAACTGCTATAAGTATTACAAGTTCAGCATTATCTATAGCCTTGGCCATACAAAAGTTAAAAGGATAGCAGAAAGGAGAACTCAAAATGGCATTATCAAACACAGCCACTCCTATCTATTATGGTAAGTTTAGAGATGCCGTTATAAGAGGAGAGATTCCAGTATGTAAAGAGATTTCCATGGAAATGAACCGTATAGATGAGCTGATAGCTAATCCTGGAATCTACTATGATGATCAAGCTATAAACGGTTTCGTAGATTATTGTGAAAAAGAACTTACATTAACCGATGGAGCGGATTTACATTTACTAGACTCGTTTAAACTTTGGGCTGAACAGATATTCGGTTGGTATTACTTTGTAGAAAGAAGTGTATATGAGCCTTCACCTGATGGTCATGACGGTAGATATGTAACAAAAACCGTTAAAAAAAGACTAGTTAACAAACAATATCTAATCGTAGCCAGAGGTGCTGCTAAATCTATGTATAGCTCATGTATACAGAATTATTTTCTAAACGTAGACACTACAACTACTCATCAAATAACAACAGCTCCTACTATGAAACAAGCTGAAGAAATATTATCACCCATAAGAACTTCCATAACAAGATCTAGAGGACCTTTATTTCAGTTTTTGACTGAAGGTTCTATACAAAATACAACTGGCTCTAAAGCGAATAGAATGAAATTAGCGTCCACTAAAAAAGGTATAGAAAATTTTCTAACAGGTTCACTGTTGGAGATAAGACCGATGAGTGTTAATAAACTTCAAGGTTTGAGATGTAAAGTGGCGACAATAGACGAATGGCTTTCTGGCGATATAAGAGAAGATGTCATAGGTGCAGTTGAACAAGGTGCCTCTAAATTAGATGATTATTTAATAGTTGCTACAAGTTCAGAAGGGACCGTAAGAAATGGTAGTGGTGATACAATCAAAATGGAATTAATGGAAATTCTTAAAGGCGAATACGTCAATCCACATGTTTCGATTTGGTATTATCGACTTGATGATATAGAAGAAGTTAATAACCCTAGAACTTGGTTAAAAGCAAATCCAAATTTAGGAAAAACCGTCACATATGAAACTTATCAGTTAGATGTTGAAAGAGCCGAAAAAGCTCCGGCTACAAGAAATGATATTTTAGCAAAACGTTTCGGTATTCCAATGGAAGGTTACACATATTTCTTCACTTATGATGAAACCCTTCCACATAGAAAAAGAGATTTCTGGCAAATGCCATGTGCATTGGGAGCCGACTTATCGCAAGGTGACGACTTCTGTGCATTTACGTTCATGTTTCCTTTAAGAGATGGTGCTTTTGGAATTAAGACTAGAAACTATATAACGTCTAAAACACTTCATAAGCTACCAGGGGCTATGAGATTAAAGTATGATGAATTCTTACAAGAAGGAAGTCTTATAGTATTGGAAGGAACTGTTCTAGATATGACCGAAGTTTATGAAGACCTCGATGCTCATATAATCGAAAGAGATTATGATGTTAGATGCTTTGGATTTGACCCTTATAATGCAAAAGCATTTGTTGAAAGATGGGAATCTGAGAACGGTCCATTTGGTATAGAAAAAGTTATACAAGGTGCTAAGACAGAATCTGTTCCATTAGGTGAATTGAAAAAATTAGCAGAGGATAGAATGCTACTATTTGATGAAGAACTTATGACATTCGCCATGGGTAACTGTATAACTCTTGAAGACACAAATGGTAACCGAAAATTATTAAAGAAAAGATATGAACAAAAGATAGATGCAGTTGCCGCTATGATGGATGCATATGTTGCTTATAAATTAAACAAAGATGCATTTGAATAGGAGGTGAGATGAGTTGTGGAATTATATCATCATGGTATAAAAGGTATGAAATGGGGAATTAGAAGATGGCAAAATGAAGATGGAACTAGGAACGCTAAAGGTAGAAAACGATATGGAGAAGACCGATATAAAGATTATGGCGATGGCCGTATAGAAATCAAAAAAGGTGCTAAATTACAAAGAATAGTATTTGACAAGCAAACAGCTAAACAAAATATTAAAGGTCAAACTTATGCATCTATCGGAAAACACGATAATAATATGTATATGAACACTCTAAGTAAAGCTGGAACATCGAAAGTATTAAACATGACAGCAAAAACTACTTTAAAATCTCCATCGACAGATGAAGCAGCAAGTACCTTTTTTAAAGTTCTGAAAAATAATCCAACTGCATTAAAAGAGTATAAGGATGCTGTATCAAAAAATGCTGATTATTTACCTGTAAATGACGATAAAAAATTTAAAAAACATATGGATGAAATAATCAAAGGAAATGTTAGTAATAAAAAGGATGATGGTTTGAATCTGGATTTATATTATCTTAATGCTAACTATTTATTTGTAGACGATAAAAACATGCCAACAGCAAAGAAATTATTTTATCAGGAGTTAAAAAATAAAGGGTATAATATGCTTCGCGATGATTATGATACAGTAACAAATTACGGCGCAGTTAAATCCCCAATAATATTATTAGATGGAGAGGCATCTTTATCTATTGAATCCGAAAAAGTAGTTAATAAAGCTATGTTAAAGAAAGCATCTAAATATTGTAATAAGTACGCAAAAAAAGGTGAAAAATGGGCCAATAAACAATGTGGAATAACATAGGAGGTGAGTCAAATGTGGGAGTATAATCATACCGATGAATTATATCATCATGGTATAAAAGGTATGAAATGGGGAGTTAGAAGAGCTAGACGACAAAATGCAAAAGTAGATAAAAGTTTTAAAAAATGGAAAGAGAATAGCGATAAAAAGTCCAATGCTATTGATCTTGGTAAAAAAGCTAATGTTGCACGTATGGACTATGAAAGAGACAGATCGAATAAACAATTAAAGAAAACTTATAAACAGGCTAATAGAGATTATAAGAAAGCTTTAAATTCCAACACTACATACCGAAAAGGAGCCATAAGAGGTGAAGTTGGAAAAGACGCTTCTAGAAAATATTTAAGTGAAGCTAAAAAAGTTCAGAAACAATTAAACGCTGATCCAAATAACAAGGCTCTTAAGAAACAATACAACTATTTACAAGGTCAGCATGATGTACAAAGAGCTAAAGCTAGAAAAGCACCAGAAGTAGGAGCAAAGAGAAGCGCTAGAAAAGCTGCAGCTAAACGTGCAATGACTATGTCTGTAAAAGCAGCTGCCACTGCAGCAGCAATAGGTGTTGGTACAAAAGTTGTTAATGATGTAATGATGTCTAATAATGTAACTTTTAATGGACAGCGAGTTAAATTTAGCGCACAAAATGTAAATAGTGCAATAAACGCTATTAACAAAGGAAAAGAATTTATGGGATTCTTCTATTAATAAAGTAGGAGGTGAAAACGTCAAAATGGCTTTTAGTGATAGACTAATACATGCATGGAATGCCTTCCTGAACAAAGACCCAACACCAAGATATAATTATGGTGAGCACATAAGCAGTTATAATCCTTTTAGAATGCGCCTAACTAGAGGTAATGAAAGAAGTATTGTCGTATCAGTTTACAACAGAATAGCATTAGACGTAGCGTCTATAGATATTATGCATGTTAAATTGGATGACAATGGTCGTTTTGTTGAAGAGATGGATACTAGTTTAAATGAGTGTTTAACTCTTAGTGCAAACATGGACCAGACAGCAAAAGCGTTTATACAAGATGCCGTTATGTCTATGATGGATGAAGGCTGCATTGCCATAGTTCCTGTTGATACTACTATAAATCCTAATGTATCTGGCTCTTATGATATAAATAGTCTAAGAGTAGGACAAATACTGGAGTGGCGCCCACAGCATGTTAAAGTTAGAATATATAATGATAAAACTGGACAGAAAGAAGATCTACTATTGCCAAAAAGTATGGTCGCCATAATAGAGAATCCTTTATATGCGGTCATAAATGAACCAAACTCAACTATGCAACGTCTTATAAGAAAACTTAATCTTTTGGACGTTATAGATGAACAAAGTGGTTCTGGTAAATTAGATTTAATTATACAATTACCTTATGTTATCAAATCCGAGGCAAGAAAACAACAAGCTGAAAATAGACGTAAAGAAATTGAAATGCAACTTACAGGTTCTAAGTATGGTATAGCCTACACTGACGGAACCGAAAAGATAACACAGTTGAATCGACCAGTTGAGAACAATCTAATGAAGCAGATTGAATACTTAACGAGTATGCTATATGGCCAGTTAGGAATCACTCAGACTATATTAGATGGTACAGCTGATGATAAAACTATGTTAAATTACTACAATAGAACAATTGAACCTATAGTTTCAGCCATAGTTGATGAAATGAAAAGGAAATTCCTAACCAAAACAGCTAGAACTAGAAAACAAGATATAGTTTACTTTAGAGATCCATTCAAACTAGTTCCAGTTAATGATCTTGCCGAGATTGCTGATAAATTAACACGTAATGAAATAGCGACATCAAATGAAATTAGACAAATTATGGGATGGAAACCATCCGAAGACCCTGACGCAGACGAATTACGTAACAAGAACTTAAACAAAAATGCTGAAGAAATCGAGAATGCGCCAGAAGTTCAAAATGCAGTAGACGATACTGAGAAGAAGGAGGAATAGTTAGAGATGAAGTATGACTTTAGTGGATGGGCAACTAGAAATAATATTAAATGCTCAGATGGTAGAACAATTTTAAAAGATGCCTTTAAGCAACATGATGGGCAAACTGTTCCACTAGTATGGAATCATCAACACAATGAATCAGCTAATGTATTAGGTCATGCAGTATTAGAAAACAGAGACGAAGGTGTTTACGCTTATTGTACTTTCAATGATACAGAAGCTGGTAAAAATGCAAAACTACTAGTAGAACATGGTGATGTTACAGCTTTATCTATTTACGCTAATCAACTTAAACAAAAAGGTTCAAATGTAATGCATGGAACTATAAGAGAAGTAAGTTTAGTGTTAGCTGGTGCTAATCCTGGAGCTTTTATAGACTCTGTAATAAGACATGGCGAATTTTGCGATGATGAAGCAGTTATATATACAGGTGAAGAACTAATACTACAACATGCTGATGACCCAAGTGATAAAGCTGAGAAAAAAGATAAAAAGGGAGATGATGAAGTGGACAATAATGAAAAGACTATTCAAGATGTATTTGACACTTTGAATGAAGAGCAAAAGAATGTTGTATATGCTCTAATAGGGCAAGCTTTAGAAGATAAAAGCATGGCACAATCTGCCATAGAAGAAAATGAAAATAATATTGAAGAAGATGGAGGAGAACAAGAAATGAAACATAATGTATTTGAAGGTAGAGAAACTGAAAACAATGATGTATTATCACATGATGCTATGGAAACTATATTAAAAGATGCTAAAAGATATGGATCTTTAAAAGAAAGCTTTTTAGCTCATGCTGAAAGTTATGGTATCAAAGATATAGAGTGGTTATTCCCAGACGCTAAAAACGTTAACATGCCACCAGATTTCATAAAAAGAGACGACTCATATGTACAAAAAGTAATGAGAGGAGTTCACCATGTTCCATTCTCTAGAATAAAATCTATGCATGCTGATATAACTGCTGACGAAGCTAGAGCTAAAGGTTACATGAAAGGTAAAAGAAAGAAAGAAGAAGTATTCACACTATTAAAAAGAACTACTACTCCAACAACTATATACAAAAAGCAAAAACTAGATAGAGATGATGTTGTGGATATAACTGATTTCGATGTAGTAGCATGGTTAAAAATGGAAATGAGAATGATGCTAGATGAGGAAATAGCAAGAGCTATATTAGTTGGTGACGGAAGATTAGCTGACTCTGATGACAAAATCAACGAAACTTGCATAAGACCTATATCTAAAGATGATGATTTATATTGTGTTAAAGCTCCTGTTTCTGTAGCAGCAGCTGCAACTGAAGATGATATAGCAAAAGCATTTATAAAAACAGTTATAAAATCTAGAAAAGAATACAAAGGATCAGGAAGTCCAACTCTATTCACTACTGAAGATGTTATAACTAGTTGTTTATTATTAGAAGACAAAAACGGAAGAGTAATATATGACACAGTTGATAAATTAGCTACAGCTTTAAGAGTTAAAGAAATAGTAGCTGTTGAAGTTATGGAAGGTGCTAAAACTAAAGTTGAAACTGTTGAAAAACCTTTAATGGCTATCCTTGTTAACTTAGTTGACTACTATGTTGGTGCTGATAAAGGCGGAGCTGTTAATATGTTCGACGATTTCGATATAGACTACAACCAACAAAAATACTTAATGGAAACTAGATGCTCTGGAGCATTAGTTAAACCTTACTCTGCAGTAGCAGTAGCATTAGATAAAGCTGAAGCTTAGAATAGAAAGGAATAATTCAAAATGGCAAAGTTTTGTGGAATAATCGGTTATGCTCTAACTGTCGAAACAGAACCTGGTATATATGAAGAACAGATAACAGAGAACATGTACTTCGGAGATGTAATACGAAATTCTAGACGTTTACAAGAAAGAAGTAAAATAAATGACGATATTAATATATCAAATCAGATTAGCATCATAGCCGACCCATTTGCCAATAATAACTTTCATGCAATGCGCTATGTCGTATTCATGGGAGCTAAATGGAAAATAACAGATGTTGAAGTTCAGTATCCAAGATTACTGTTAACGATTGGAGGCTTATACAATGAATAGAAGATTAGAACTGCAATCAAAACTTGAATATATTATGGAAAATGATCATGTATATTTTCAGCCTCCAGCATCTGTGAAATTAACTTATCCATGTGTAATTTATACAATTGGTGATGGTGACACTAAGCGTGCTAATGATAGTATATACCAATATATTAATAGCTATACATTAATGTTTATTTATAAGCAACCAAATATTGATATAATAGAAAACGTTTTAAAAGAATTTCAAATGTGTAAGTTTGATAGAGCATATTGTAGTGATAATTTATATCATTACGTGTTCACGATTTATTATTAAATTTAAGGAGGAAAGCTAACATGGCTAAAATAGTTTGGGATGAAAGTGGTAAACGTCTTTACGAAACAGGCGTAAAAAATGGTGTATTATATATACAAGATGAAACTGGAGCATACGCAAAAGGTGTAGCATGGAATGGTTTAACTGCTGTAACAGAAAGTCCTTCTGGAGCAGAAGCAACACCATTATATGCTGATGATATAAAATACTTAGAATTATTCTCAGCAGAAGAATTTGGAGCAACTATAGAAGCTTACACTTATCCAGAAGAGTTTGAAGCTTGTGATGGTTCTGCATCTTTAGGAACAGGTGTTACTATAGGTCAACAAGATAGAAAAACTTTCGGATTATGCTATAGAACAGTTCTAGGTAATGATGTTAAAAGTAATGAATATGGATATAAACTACACTTAATTTACGGTGCAAAAGCTGCTCCTAGTGAAAAAGGTTATCAAACAATAAATGATAGTCCAGAAGCAATAACTTTCTCATGGGAAGTAACTACAACACCTGTAAATGTAGCAGGATTTAAACCTACAGCAAGTGTAACTATAGATTCTACTAAAATAGATGCTGCAAAATTAAAAACTATAGAAGATATGTTATATGGTACTGAATCAGTTGAAGCTAAATTACCATTACCTGATGAATTAAAGACAATACTTGCTGGTAAATAATTGTTGATTAATTTATTTTTATAATATGTAAAGAGCTCTCGCATTTTTTACGGGGGCTCTTATATTTTAATTTTTGATTAAGGAGAGATTTGAATATGTTAAAGAAAACTGTAACTTATACTGATTATAATGGCGTTGAAAGAACTGAAGATTTCTATTTCAACCTATCTAAAGCTGAGGTAACTGAAATGGAATTATCTGTAGATGGAGGGCTAGCTCAAATGCTAGAAAACATCGTTAACTCAAAAGATAATAAAGAAATAATACGTACTTTTAAACAAATAGTACTAAAAGCGTATGGGGAAAAATCACCAGATGGAAGAAGATTCATCAAGAGTAAGGAATTATCAGATGCATTTTCTCAGACAGAAGCATACAGCGAAATATTTATGGAATTAGCACTTGATGATAAAGCTGCTACAGAATTCATAAATGGTATATTACCTACTAGCATGAAATAGAAAGGTTAAGGTGACTGGAGATGTTAAAAATAACTGTACCTGCAATGGAATACTACGATGAAGTTAGTAATGAATTTATATTATTCAAGGAACAGTCCTTACAACTAGAACATTCTCTAGTCTCCATTTCAAAATGGGAAGCCAAATGGCATAAACCATTTTTAGATGGAAAAGATAAAACGCTTGAAGAAGTAATAGATTATGTTCGTTGTATGACAATAACCCAAAATGTTGACGCAGATGTTTATACCCGCTTAACTGAAAATAACTTAAAAGATATAAATGAATATATAGAAAACCCAATGACTGCTACGACCTTTAGTGATACAAATCAAACCCCTAATAGGGAAATTATAACCTCTGAAATAATATATTATTGGATGGTTGCTTTTAATATTCCCTTTGAATGCCAAAAATGGCATATTAATAGATTATTAACTCTTGTTAAAGTATGTAATATTAAAAACTCTCCACCTAAAAAGATGGGACGAAATGAAATACTACAACGAAATAGAGCATTAAACGAAGCGAGAAAGAAAAATTTAAAAACTAAAGGATAGGTGAACGCCATGAATTCATTCGATCGTGTTGCTAATAATCGTCATAAAAACAATAATAAACGTATTGCAAAAGAAATTGTAATTGGTAAAAAGAGTAAGTTATGTAGCAAAGAATTAAGTACAGCTGGATACGACAAACACATAGTTGACGAGAGAGTTAATACCATGCTTAGAAAAAGAATGAATTTATCAATACATGAAGTAGCAGAAGAGGTTGTAGAAGGTAAATGGGGAGAAGATGAAATTTGTAAAATGTTACTAGAAGAAGCGGGATATAACTATAACGATGTTATGCATGAGATTCAACGTCTTAATAAATAAAGGCGGTGAGATTGAACAATGAAAATAAGAATCACTAGCAAAGGTGATTTCAATAAAACATTTAAATTTTTAGAAAAGATGAAAAATTTTCAGATTAGACAGATACTTGAACGTTATGGGCAAGAAGGTGTATCAGCGTTATCTAGCGCTACTCCAACCGATACTGGAACTACAGCAAATTCATGGAGTTATGAAATAGAATCAAAAGGCGATACTCACGCTATTTATTGGTCTAATAGCAATACTAATAAAGGGGTTAATATTGCAGTAATACTCCAATATGGTCATGGTACCGGTACCGGTGGTTATGTAGCAGGAAGAGACTATATAAATCCGGCCATGAGACCTATATTTGATAGGATAGCCGAAGAAGCATGGAAGGAGGTTGTTAATGCATGAGTTCAATTGATAAAAGAATTGTCCAAATGGAGTTTAATAATCAAGGATTTGAGAGCGGAGTAAGAGCCACTCTAAATAGTCTTAAAAATTTAAACGAAAAGCTCAAAATGAATGAAGGTAGTAAAGGATTAGACAACATTAGTAGAGCTGCAAGTAAAGTTAATTTAAATGGTTTAGGTCAAAGCGTAGAAACTGTTAAAGCTAAATTCTCATCCCTTGGTGTTGTAGGCGCAACAGTGTTAGCTAATATAACTAATAGCGCAGTTAATGCTGGTAAAAACTTAGTTAATGCATTAGCTATACAACCTATAACTGATGGGTTTCAAGAGTATGAAACCAAGATGAACTCTATACAAACTATATTAACAAATACAGCACATCAAGGTACTACTTTAAAAGATGTAACAAAAACTTTAAATGAATTAAATGACTATGCTGATAAAACTATATATAACTTTGCCGAAATGACAAAAAATATAGGTACATTTACAGCAGCAGGGGTCGACTTAGATACTTCTACAGCGGCGATAAAAGGTATAGCCAACTTGGCAGCAGCATCTGGTTCATCATCAGCACAAGCATCAACTGCAATGTATCAATTATCACAAGCTTTAGCTACAGGTAAAGTATCATTACAAGACTGGAACTCAGTAGTAAATGCTGGTATGGGTGGTAAACTATTCCAAGATGCATTAATAAGAACTTCCGAAGTAATGGGTACAGGCGCTGACGCAGCAATTAAAAAATATGGTAGTTTTAGAGATAGTTTAACTGAAGGTAAATGGTTAACTGGTGACGTGTTAACCGAAACATTAAAACAAATTTCTGGAGCATATACAGAAGCTGAATTGAAAGCTCAAGGGTATACTGACGCGCAAGCGAAAGCAATAACTCAATTAGCAGAAAATGCTACAAAGGCCGCTACAGAAGTTAAAACTGTTACACAATTATTTGATACAATGAAAGAATCTGTCGGTTCAGGATGGGCTCAATCATGGGAATACATTATAGGAGACAAAGATCAAGCGACTAAACTTTTAACCTCTATTAGTGATGGTTTTAATAATATAATTAAACCGTCCACAGATGCAAGAAACGCAATGCTTAAATTTTGGAATGAGAACGGCGGTAGAGATGATGTTATAAAAGGTGTAACAAACATAGTGCAAGGCGTAGGCAAAGGTCTTGGAGCAATTAAAGATGGTTTTAGAGATGTATTTCCACCTATGACTGGAGAAAAGCTAGTTCAAATCTCAGAAGGGTTTAAGAACCTTACTGAAAAATTCAAAATGAGTGATTCTACAGCTAGTAAAATTAAAAATACATTTAAAGGTGTATTCTCAGTTCTTAATTTAGGAAAAAATGCAGTAACTACTTTATTTAAAGCTTTTTCGCCATTAACAAACGTGTTTGGTACTATTGGTAAAGTGCTATTATCGGTTACTTCTGGTATAGGTAAATTCGCTTCGAGCCTAAATGATGCTGCTAATAAGAGTAATTTCTTTGGTAAAATTTCAGATGGTATTTCAAATGGACTTAATGCTATAGGCTCTATTATTAGTGGAGCAGGAAAAGGTATTATTTCATTCTTTGATTATTTAAGCAAGCTAGATTTTAGCAAAGTATTCAGTACTATAGGTGGTGCAATACAAGGAATAGGAAATGGAATAGCGCCAATACTTGAAGGTGTAGGTAAAGCATTAGGTACAATAGATTTTGGAGCAATATTCGGAGCTCTTACTACTTTAATAACAGGTGGAATATTTAAAACTATAAAAGGTAGTTTAGACACATTGAAATCTACAGTTGAACAATCAACAAGTTTCTTTGATTCGATAAAAAAAGTTGGAGATTCAGTATCGGATATATTAGATTCTGTAGGAGATTCATTAACAGCATGGTCACAAAACATAAAAGCTGGAACTCTATTAAAAATTGCAGCCGCAGTTGGTATATTAGCATTTTCATTAGCTACTTTATCGACAATCGATGAAGCAGGATTAAATACTTCTTTAACTGGTATAACAGCGTTATTTGCAGAATTAATAGGTGCAATGGTACTCTTAGAAAAAATAGAAATAACTAAAGGCTTTGGAAAAATGACTGGATTAGCAACTGCCATGGTTGGAATGTCTATAGCTATATTATTGCTATCAGCATCGATGAAATCTTTATCCAGTCTTAATTGGGGAGAAATAGTTAAAGGCTTAGTTAGTATCGCTGGTTTAATGGTTACAATGTCTGCTGCTGCGAAACTTATGGAAGGTTCAGGTAAAGGTTTGATTAAGACTGCTACATCTATGATAGTATTTGGGGCCGCGATTGCGATATTTGCTTCATCAGTCAAATCACTTGGCAATATGGATACAGATAACTTAATTCAAGGTCTTGTTGGTATAGGAGCAGTATTAACAGAAATGGCAGCTTTCTCAAAATTAATGAATGGCGTCAAAATGGGATTAGGTAATGCCGCAGGAATATTAGTATTAGCCGCTGCATTAAATGTATTAGCATCAGCAGTAAGCCAGTTTGGTAACATGGACTTAAGCGCATTAGTACAAGGCTTAGCTGGTATTGGTGTTATATTAACAGGTTTATCAGTATTCTCACGTTTTGGAACTACATCAGGAGGAATTATAACTACAGCTATCGGATTAACTGCATTGGCAGTCGCATTAAATCTTATGGTTCCTGCAGTTAAGGGCATGGGTTCTATATCTTGGGAAAATTTAGCTAAAGGCTTACTTGGTATGGCTGGAGCATTAGTCGTATTAGGAACTGCAACAGCATTAATATCAGGAGGAAAATTATCATTAGTGGCGGTTGGTGTTGGCTTAATGTCTGCCTCATTATTAGTATTAAGCGCTGCTTTACAATCTTTCGCTAGTATGTCTTGGGAATCATTAGCTGTTGGACTTGTTGCTTTAGCTGGTTCGTTAACTATATTAGGTGTGGCAATGTATGCAATGTCTGGTTGTATATTAGGCGCAACTGCTATGGTTATTATGGCTGGAGCATTAGCATTGTTGACTCCACAATTGATGGCATTAAGTTCACTTAGCTTACAACAAGTTGGAACTGGATTATTAGCATTAGCAGGAGGATTTGCTGTTATTGGTGTGGCAGGGCTTTTATTAACTCCACTAGTTCCTACATTAATAGCATTATCAGGTGCTATAGCTTTATTAAGCGTATCTTGTGCTCTAATAGGTGCTGGCTTATTAGCATTTGGTACTGGTTTAACATTAGTTGGAGCAGCCGTTGCAGGTAGTGGATACGCAATAGTTGGATTTATAAATCAGCTTATAGGTTTATTACCAACATTAGGAACTAATTTGGCTCAAGCAATAACTAATCTTATAACTGGTCTTGCAGCTGGTTTACCTCAAATATTGACTGCTGTAACACAACTTATAACAGGTCTATTACAAGCATTAACTAATTGTATACCACAAATAATCACCACAGCGACTCAACTTGTAGTGGCATTGGCCACAGCAATAGGTCAGGCAGCTCCTAAGCTTATAGAAGTTGGAGTAAACTTAATATTGAGTTTAATGCAAGGAATAGCAGATAATATAGAAAAATTAGTAACCGTTGGAGCAGAGATTGTAGTGAATTTTATAAATGGTATAGCCGAACATATAGGAGAAATAATAAACGCTGGTATTAACTTGGCTATAAAATTTATAGATGGTGTCGCTAAAGGATTAAACGAAAATTCCGATAGACTTGGTCAAGCTGTAAGTAATTTAATCCAAGCAGTGGTTAGAGCCGCTGTATCCTTAGCAGGCAGCGCAGTTGGAGGATTGGCACAAGCTGGTGGAAAACTTATCGGTGGACTTATAAAAGGAATCAAAGGTAAGGTTGGTCAAGCCGGAAGTGCAGTTAAAGAAGTACTTACTAGATGTAAAAATGCTCTTGCTGGAGCCGCTACTGCTTTACTTGATAAAGGTAGACAATTAATTACAGGTTTTATTAAAGGAATCAAAGATAAGCTTAGTGCGGTTGCTAGTGCAGCTAAAGAAGCGCTTAATAGATGTAAAAATGCTCTTAGTGGAGCCGCTACTGCTTTAGTTGATAAAGGTAGACAATTAATAACTGGACTTATAAAAGGAATAAAAGATAAGATCAGTGCAGTTGGAAATGCTATAAGAAGTGCGATAAATGCAGCTAAAAGTGCCGCTAGTGGGGCAGCTAATGCATTAGTAAGTGCTGGTAAAAATTTGATAAACGGTTTAGCATCAGGTATTAAATCTGGTATTACTGCTGCGAAGAATGCAATATCAAGTGGAATACGTGGTGTTGTAAATAAAGCTAAGGAGATATTAAAGATACATTCACCTTCTAGAGTATTTATGGAAATAGGTAGATATACAGTTTTAGGTTTAGCAAAAGGGTTAACCAAATACGCTAGTGTTGCAAACAAACCAGCTGAAGGATTAGCACAATCAGTCATAAATTCCACTAATAAAGCATTAAATGTGGCAAGTAAAGTTCTTAATTCTGATATGGATGTAAACCCTGTTATATCTCCAGTGTTGGATTTGACAAATGTTGAAAATGGGGCTAGTAGATTAAATAATTTATTATCAAATAGAACTATGAATATAGCTGGTGTATCTGGTGGAATCTCAAAATCTATCGGTTTAGTTCAAAATGGAGTTAGTAATGAGGAAATAGTATCAGCTATAAAAGACTTAAAAAATGGATTAGGAAACACAAGCAATACTACTTATCAAATAAATGGTATCACATACGACGATGGAAGCAATATTACTAATGCTGTTGAAACTCTTGTTAGAGCAGCTAAAATGGAAAGGAGGATATAAGTAATGGCAACTAAGTATCATACCGTTAAAAAAGGAGATTTGCCAAGTGCCATATGTAAAAAATATGGAATATCACTAAGCCAGTTGGTAAAACTTAATCATTTAAAGAAAAATAGTCGTGGAAATTATCTTATATATGTTGGTCAAAAACTAATTATATCAGGAAAGACAACGACTTCACATAGTAAACCAGGCGATAAGAAACCATCTTCTAAAAAATCTAATTGTCCAAAAATTGTTCATTTTGGTTTACAGTCAGATACTGATAGTACAGTGTTTGCTACTTGGGAATGGTCAAGATCTAATACAGACAAATATAAAGTTGTATGGAACTATCATACTGGAGATGGTGTATGGTTTATTGGTAAAGAAGAAGAAATTACTGCAGAACAAAGTACTTATAATGCACCAAACAATGCTGAAAAAGTTAGATTTAAAGTAAAAGCTATAGCTAAGAAACATAAGGTTAACAAAAAAGAAGTTAGCTATTGGACGGCTGACTATACAGCTTGGATAACTTATGACTTTGATAATAATCCTCCAAAAATGCCTCCTATTCCAACTGTAAAAATTGAAAAATATACATTAACAGCATCATTAGTGAATCTTGATGACTTAAATGCTACAGAAATAGAATTTCAAGTAATTAAAGATAATTCAACAACTTATAAATCTGGAATAGTAAAAATACTTAAGTGGGCAGCATCATTTTCATGCACTATAGAAGCAGGACATTCATATACAGTTCGCGCTAGAAGTAAACGTGATAAAGTTTATAGCGGATATTCTGACTATTCAGATGGGGCTAAAACAATACCTTCTACGCCAGCTAGTATCAAGTCCATTAAAGCTTTATCAGAAACATCAGTTCAAATCGAATGGGACAATGTAACCAATGCTACAAAGTGTGAAGTTCAATATACTACTAAAAAAATCTACTTCGATAGCTCTAGTGAAGTTAAATCATTAACTATAGAATCTAAAACTCATGCTGAAGTTACAGGTCTTGAATCTGGTCAAGAATACTTCTTTAGAGTTAGAGCAATAAATGAGCAAGGGGAATCCGGCTGGTCTGAAATAGTATCTATAACAATAGGTAAAGCTCCAGCCGCTCCGACAACTTGGGCTTCAACCACTACGGCTATTGTTGGAGAAAAAGTTATACTATATTGGGTGCATAATTCAGAAGATGGTTCTAGTCAAACTAAAGCTGAATTGGAATTAATTATCGGTGACACTACAGAAACCCACACAATAACTAACACAACAGAAGAATCTGAAAAAGACAAAACTAGCCAATATAGTTTGAGTACATTTACTTATACTGAAGGAACGACAATAAAATGGAAAGTAAGAACTGCAGGTATAACAGGAGCATATGGTGATTGGTCAACACAAAGGGTAATCGATATATATGCTCCGCCAACATTAAGTTTAAGTATAACTGATAAGGCAGGAACATCTTTAACTGTTCTTGAAAGCTTTCCGTTTTATATAAATGGGGTAACAGGTCCCGCAACACAAACTCCTATAGGTTATCACGTAACTATTACATCAAAAGAAACTTATAGTACTGTTGACGAGATAGGAAACGTCAAAATGATTAGTGCTGGTGATGATGTTTACTCTCAATTTTATGATATTTCAGAAAATTTAGCCTTGGAAATTTCAGCGCATAGTGTGGATTTAGAAAATGGTGTAACATATAAAGTTACAGTTGTAGCTTCTATGAATTCAGGCTTAACCGTTGAAGAATCTGCTGAATTCGAAGTAGCATGGACTGATGAACAATATATACCTAATGCAGAAATAGCTATAGATGAAGAAACTCTTTGCGCTTATATACATCCATATTGCGATTATTATCCGATGGTATGCTACAAAGTTGAATTGAGTACTACTACAGGAGCATACGTAAGAACTAGCGAAATAATAACAGAAACTATAGAAGGAACTTCAGTTGATGATGCATTTACGGAGAATGGTGATGTGGTTTATTATGGTACTCTATCATCAGGAACAGGAGTATATTTCTGTGAAGTTGAATCAGAAGTCAGCGAATTAGTAGACGGAATAACTCTATCTGTATACAGAAGAGAATTTGATGGTTCATTCGTTGAAATTGGAACAGGTATATTAAACGTAAATAATACTTTTGTAACAGACCCTCATCCTGCATTAGACCTTGCAAGATATAGAATAGTTGCTATATCAGATTCAACAGGAGCAGTAAGCTATGCTGATATTCCTGGAGTTATTGTTGGAGAAACTGCCGTTGTTATACAATGGGACGAAGCATGGACAGAATTTGATACTACAAATGAAGATGAAATGGAACAACCTGCATGGGCTGGTTCAATGCTGAAATTACCATATAATATAGACGTATCAGATTCAAATGAATCAGATGTAACATTAGTAGAATATATAGGAAGAAAAAGACCTGTTAGTTATTATGGAACTCAATTAGGTTCTACTTCTTCATGGAAAGTCGATGTAGCTAAAGAAGATAAAGACACTTTATATGCATTAAGAAGACTTGCTGTATGGATGGACGACGTATATGTGAGAGAACCTTCAGGAAGTGGATATTGGGCTTATATAAAAGTGTCATTTAGTCAAGAACATTGTAATTTGGTAATACCAGTTACACTTGATATAACAAGAGTAGATGGAGGTGCATAATATGGCTGATTGGTCATCTACTATGCAACAGACATTTGAATATTATATAGTTGATCCTGGGACTTGGAAAGACATTAAAAAAATAGATAATGTTATACAAAGTACTATAAAGAGAGATTCTAGTGCTGAAACCTTGGGTTCTGCGACCATAGACGTTGCAGAATCTTTAGGTGAATGCTATATACGAATTTATCTAATAACAATTCAAAATGGAGTTAGAGAAAAGCATCCTTTAGGTACATTTTTAGTGCAAACACCTTCGTATAAGTTTGATGGTAAGATTCAAACTATATCTTTGGATGCTTACACTCCTCTATTAGAACTTAAAGAAGGCATGCCTCCTCTTGGATATTCTATACTAGAGGGTAATAATATAATGAACAATGCTTATATACTTGTTCGAGAACAAGCAAGAGCACCTGTTGTAAAAACTGAAAATGAAAAGAATTTATTTAACGATTTTGTATCAAATACTGATGACACATGGATTACTTTCTTATCTGATTTAATAGCAAATGCTAAATACACATTTGGATTGGATGAAATGGGTCGTATTATATTTATGCCAGTGCAAGATACGGCATCTCTACAACCAGTATGGACTTATGACGATAGTAATAGTTCTATATTATACCCTGATTTAGATATAGACAGGGATTTATATGGAATACCAAATGTTGTCGAAGTAATATATTCGAACGGTAAAGATATTTATACAGCAAGAGTTGAAAACAATGATGAAAATAGTCCAATATCAATACAGAATAGAGGTAGAGAAATAATACATAGAGAAACTAATCCTAATTTATTAGGTGACCCTACTAAAAACCAAATAGATGAATATGCAGAACAACTTCTTAGAAATTTATCAACATTAGAATATACGATATCCTATACTCATGGTTATTGTCCAGTAAGATTAGGTGATTGTGTTAGAATAAATTACGAAAGAGCAGGTTTAAAAAACATAAAAGCTAAAGTCATTAGTCAATCTATAGAATGTAAACCGGGATGTCCAGTTACAGAAAAAGCAGTATACACAAATAAATTATGGGGGTGATTTAAATGAGTCTGTCTAATGATTTGATATCTCAATTTGTAAAAATAACGAGAGACCAAACTGTAGAGAAAAAAGAATCAATAGTTTATGGTACGACAGTAGAATATAATTCTAAGATGTACGTCAAAATAGACGGTTCCGATTTATTAACTCCCATAACCACTACTGCTGATTTACAATCTGGAGAAAGAGTAACTGTAATGATAAAAGATCATACTGCTACAGTTACTGGAAATATTACTTCTCCTTCAGCTAGTTCAATTAAAGTTAATAAATTAGAAGAAGACATGCTGCAAGTTGATAAACTTATAGCCGATAAAGCAAACATAAAAGACTTAGAAGCAATTAATGCTACTATAAAAAATTTAAAAGCTAAAGATGCAGAGATAGAAAAATTAGTAGCGGATAAAGCTACAATAAAAGACTTAGAAGCAATAAATGCTAACATAACAAATTTAAAAGCTAAAGATGCAGAGATAGAAAACTTAGTAGCAAATAAAGCAAATATAAAAGATTTAGATGTTATAAATGCTGACATTAAAAGTTTAAAAGCAGATAAAGCAAGAATAGATGTATTAGAAACAAAATATGCTGATATAAACACATTGGTTAGTGGCCATTTAACATCTGAGAATATTCAATCACTTCATTTAACAGCAGCAAATACAACGATTGAAAATGCGTTAATAAAAGATGCCATGATAGACACCATAAGTGCAAGTAAAATTAATACTGGCACAATTAATACAAATAACGTTAGTATTCAAAGCGATGACGGCTCTATGCTGTTACAAGGTAATCTTCAACAGTTCAAAGATAAAGACGGTAAGGTACGTATACAAATAGGGAAAGATGCTACTGGAAATTTCACGTTTGTTCTTTATGATGCAACTGGTAAAGGCCAGCTTATTAATCAAAATGGTATTCAATCAAGTGATGCTATTAAAGATGGGTTAATCGTTGATAGTAAAGTAGCTGATAATGCCAACATAAACGGAAGTAAGCTTGATATAAGCAGTGTTATCAGTAACATTAATAATAATACTAGCACGATTAAAGCCAGTCATATAAAATTTGATGATACTGAACAAACGTTAGACGTATCATTCAATCAGCTTAAAAAAACGGTGGATACAATTAAGGATATCACCATAGATGGAGATTTGAGTAGTGTTATTGAGCAAGTAACTACTAATACAACTAATATTGGTATAGCTCAAGGACAAATTAGCACTTTAATTGACAATACAACTATTACAAAAGAAGATGGAACTGTAGTACAGTTAAAAGACGAGTACAATAGTACAAAAGATACTGTCGATAAACATACAACTACAATAGGAAAATTAGAAACTAATTACCAAGAAACATTAAAATCAACTGTAACACAATACTATGTGTCTACTAGTAATACTACTCAAACAGGAGGAAGTTGGATTGAAGATACTACTCCTAAATGGGAAAATGGGAAATATATATGGCAAAGAATGAAATATACATATGGTAATGGAAATATAGCATATTCTGCTCCTGTATGTATTCAAGGTGCTAAAGGTGATAATGGTGAACAAGGTGATAAAGGGCAATCATTAGTTAATTCAGTTCCACAGTGGTATTTATCAGCTAGTAATAGTTCTCAAACTGGAGGTAGTTGGGTCGAAGATATGCCACCTGTAACACAAGGTAAATATTTATGGTTGAGATATAAATTAGTATGGCAGAATCCTACACAAACTACTTATACAACACCAACATTAGAACAAGTGGCAGAACAAATAAAAGATGTAACTAGTAAACAGTCAAAATTAGAGCAGTCTTTGGACGGATTCAAAATGACAGTGAGCGACACGTATGCAACAAAAGAAGGGCTAAACCAAATAAAAGAGTCAATTCAAAATCTGGATGGTTATACTATAATACTTACTAAAGAGTGTTTAGTAACTACATGCGATTAAGTAAGGAGGTAATAAAATGGCAAGTATAACAGTTTCAAGTAATCCTAGTACAACAGAAAATACGTTGACTGTGAATTTCACGACTGATGCTACTAATATTACAGACATATTAATTAGTAAAGATGGAGGTAGTACTTATGAGAGTGCTACTTCATTTACTAACACTAAAGCCGTTTTCAATGTTAGTAGTTGGAATAATGGGACATACAGCAATTGCAAATTAAAATGTGTATATACCGAAACTAGTAGCGGCGGTAGTGGCGATGGTGAAATATCTACAGAGAGTGGAACATTTGGAGCATTGTTGTCAAGTGCATCTACGTGGTATGTAGTAGGAGATAGTATTAGTGACACTAATTTATTACCACAGACGAAATATATGACTGTTTTAGGAAATAAATTTAATAATTTGACAATTAATAACGTAGGTAAAGATGGGTCGCATTTTACTAACAAAACTACTGGATATAGCACTTTCGCAACACTTCTTGGAAAATTACCAAGCAACGATCCGAGTGTTATCACTATATTTGGTGGTGTTAATGATTATATACAAAGTTGTGCAATAGGAACTATAAGCAGTACGGATACAAGTAATTTCTATGGAGCATTGAATGACTTTGTAACTACTTTAAATAATAAATATGCAAACGCTAAAAAGCTATTTATTCTTCCACTCAATATGAGAGCTGGGGTATTCAGTACAAATAGCAACGGCACTAATAGTTTAGGAAATACTTTACAACAATATAGAGATGCTATTATAGCAGTGTGTAACGCTAACAATATTGAATATATAGATTTGCATGAGGATACTGAGTTACAACCTGATTTAATTAGTAGTGACGGATTGCACCCTACACAGGATGGGCATAAATTATTAGCATCTAAATTATCTAAATGTAAAATAACTTCAGGTTCTGTAACGCCTCCAGCACCTTCTGAAACATACACCGTAGCCGAATCAGGAAACTTCTCAACAGTGGGTAAATGTGAAGGAGTTCAAGTTGATTCGAGTGGTAATTTAGTGGCTGCATCCCTTGGTCAATGGGGTATGGTAAAACTAGATAAGACAGTATCAAAACTTAAATTCACTGTTAGAGATAGCGTAGCTGATTATGGAGCATTATGTTGGTATATATATAACGATAATGGGGATGGCACTTATAATATGATAGCTTTAGGAAATACAAGCGGCGGTGAAAATGGTAAAAGATTCAAAATGACTATTCCGGGTACAGGTGCTACCCAAATTGATAAATTAGAAATAAATACAATTAATCCAGGGGAAACGTTAACTATTGAAATAAATGGTAATACACAAACTATATATAAACAAGACGGAAGTAAATTAGTTACATTGACTGGAAATATGAGTGGATGGTGTGGTCAATCTACTGCTTCATCTCCATTCTGTAGTAATATACAATATATCTCAGGAACAAGTACTACTGAAACATTAACTATAAGTAACATAGCGAACATAACACAACCTGAAAAAACAGAATTCTACATTGAATATAGTACAAATATAGCAGTGGTAAAACACGAAGTTTCATGGGACGGAGGAAAGACATTTTATGACAAAACAAGTGATGTAACTTCTAGTGGAACAACTTATAAATTTAAACATGATAACAAAGCTAGTGCAGGAAATTATAGTATGGCTATAAAAGTTACAACAGCTAAGGGTACAACTAAGACAAGTAATGTATTCACAGTTACATTGACAAGTAATACAACTCCTGACCCAATGACTTTCACTCAAAAGAAAAAATTAGATAATGGGGTAGTTACTGACACTACTGATACTACATTCTGGACTACAATTAATAAAATATCAGTAACCCCATCATCAAAATATACACTTGATTTAAAACCTGTAAATTATGTTTGTGTATGTTTCTATAATAGTAGTGATACTTATCTAGGCAATAATAACGGTGGATTTGTAGAAGCTAATACAGATGACTGGTCAGTTGGTTCATTATCAACAACATTTACAGTACCAGCTAGTGCTTCCTATATTAGAATATGTGGTACAGGTAACAACGGGCAAGTTACTGCCACACTAACTAAATCTTCCTCTGGTGGCACAAGTACAGGTGGATTATTAGATAGCGATGGAGCATACGTCATAGACGATTTCTCAAGTAATACAATAGATTCCAATAAATGGTCATATGAATTAGGTTATGTAAGAAATGGTGAAACTCAAAAATATACAAATACAAACGCAGTAGTTAATGATGGTATATTAGCACTAAGAGGATTAAAAGCAAGTGATGGTTCTTGGACATCTGCTTCTATTATATCTAAAAAACATTTTGCCTTCATGTATGGTAAAATAGTTGCTAGAGTTAGAGCATGTAACTACAATGGTGCATTTGGTGCATTTTGGACTTTAGGCGACTCCTTTGAATTTGGGTATAAAGAAAATGGTAATCCTGACACGTTAGGCGAATGGTGGGCATATTGTGGTGAGTTTGACGTTATGGAATTCTATAACGGTAAACTAACTTGTGGCGCGTTCTTTAACGAAAAAGAAGAAAGCGGACGTGTATGGTATAATGATTATCCGACTGGCGATTGGCATGAATTTGCAATGGAATGGAAAACAGACGGTACATTAATTTTCTCTATAGATGGGCATGAATTATCAAGAACAAGTGCTACTGATAATAGAGCATTCCATATACCACATTTCATACTAGTTAACCAAGCGATTGGTGCTAGTGGTGGTACTCCTGATAGTAGTACTACTGAAATTACTCAGTACGTAGATTGGATAAAATATTATCCACTAAGTACTGATAATCTAGTATTAAATTCTAGTGACTTCTCACTAGCTGCTATGGACGCCAATGATAGTTCACATAACTGTATGGTACGACCAACATTCAATGATAACTGTATTAATAAATCATTGACATGGGAATCTAGTAATTCAAGTTTAGTTTGGGTTCATAGTGGATTATGTAGTACTAATGCAGATGCTAATGGTGAAGTAATAATAACTGCCACTTCTCACTCAGGCGTATCAAAACAAATTACATTAACTGTATCAAATGGTACATTAAGAGAAAAAAGCTCAGGTGGTTCAACTACGCCAGAACCAGCTCCTGGTACTATCGGTAATATGACATTTGGAAAAAAAGTTGATACTAGCACACATAAAATAGTTGATAGTAGCAGCGATTGGGCAACAATTAATCCAGTAACAGTTGAAAAAGGCGGTCATTATACATTACAAATGGATGCTACTTGGGTATGGTGTTATGCGTATGATGACAATGATAATTTTGTTAAAGAATTATTTACTACTACAGGTGACTATAACACTAAATGTTCATTTACTGCAACAACAACTAAAATAAGATATGGATGTTATGACCCACGTAAGTATTTATCATATTGTAATTTAACTAAAACAAGCTAGGAGGTGGTTGCTTATGAGTGAAATATATAGTAATTCATTTACGACAAAAGTTAGTAGGCCGGCTACAAGTGCTACTATATACAGTAATGTATTCACTACAACAGTAAATAAAGTAGTTGTAGAAGAAACTAGTAATAATACTCAAATTAATATATACAATGGAACTACTCAGCTAGTAGCAGTTAACTCAACACCAACTGATGGACAATATAAAGTAACTATAACCAACACTTCTAACTGTACTGCAAAATTGGAGGATGATCATAAAACGATCACTCTCCTTACAGTAACAGGAAATGCTGGTGAGATACAGATATCTATTAATATTGAAGGAAAAACAAATGTTAAAAAGATTATACCAGTTGCGTCAATCACAAAAAGCTCTGTAATTAAAGCTAACGAAACACAATATCAACAATTATCAGATAAATTTTCTTGGTGGGTTAAAGGTAATAGCACAAGTTCAATGCAACTAACACAAGACGCATTGAACATAATAACAAAACAAGTAAAAGTAGACGGCGACATGATAGTTGACGGTGCTATTGATGGTAAAACTATCACAGGCGTATCTATTATAGGAGGTACTTTTAGAAATCAAAATAACACATTTAGTGTAGACAGTGAAGGTAACATTATTGGCGCAAAAATGCAAGGTTCTGATATTGTAGGCTGTACTTTTAGAAATCAAAATAATACATTTAGTGTAGATAGCGAAGGTAATATTGTTGGTGCACAAATACAAGGTTCTGAAGTTATTGGGGATAGTTTCTCAGTTGAAGGAGAGCTTACAGCTGACACCATAACTGCGAACAAAATAAACAGTGCCCAATACCCAAGCACATTGGAAGACGATATACAAATATCAATTAATAGTGGTGGTAATGATGATAATGAATTATATGACGGTGTATCATTTAGAACAGTAACAGGGGCATTAGAAGCCTTACCTAAATTCCTAAATGGGAAAATAGTAAATATATGGATACAAGAAGATATTTATGAAAATATAGATATTAGATATTTTAGTAGTGGTAGAATTAACTTATATTTAGACGGCAATACTGTATATGGATGGATTAGAAGTTATATGAGTACCATTAAAGTGTATGTATATGGAGGCTATATGAAATTTGAAACTGAAAGGACAGGTGTAATTCATCCAAGTACAGGTTGTGCAGTTGCTAGTAGAACGGCTAGTTTGGTTGGACAGGAAAGTTCACCAATTAATGCTTATAGCTTAAAAATATATGGTAGTGATAATCCTTCCGGCAGTGCTACTACGATTGTTGGTATGGCTTGTGATTCCTATGCATCTGGATATTATAAAGATTTACAATTTATCAATTGTGATATAGGTTTTAGAGCAAATGCAGGAGGAAGAATACACGCTGCAAGTTCAAGTGGTGTATGTAGTCAGTATGGATTTGAAGCAGTAAGTGGAGGCTGCATTACAATAGCAAACAGTGCACAATGCGGTGGTAGTAAATCAAATACTCATGTGAGTTTACCGGGTCAAATAATAGCTCCTACAGATGTTAACCATGAAGGAGGTAATCAAACAACAGATCCAGGCAAAGCTCCTACACCAACTACTACTAAGACAGCTACAATCAAATCTAATAGCGGTGATACTTATAGAAGTTCAGTATACAACAACTGGAAGAAAGATAATACAGCAAGACAAGGTGCTTATGGATACGGTGACTGTAATGGTTGTTGGTTCTTTGGTACTCAATTCAATCAATTCAAAGGAAAAACTATCACTAAGATAGAACTTACTATTAAGAGAATATCTGGTGGGGTTCATTCAGCAGTGTCAGTAGTAGTAAAAACTCATAACTACGCAAGTAGACCAAGCGGAAAACCTTCATATGGTTCAAGTTGTGGAAGTGTTAAAATAGCAGTTGGTGATACTGGTAAATTAACTATAACTAATAGTACTATACTTAATGCGCTTTCCGACGGTACTATAAAAGGATTCGGTATTCAGTCTGCTTATAATTCTAGTAGTTATGCAGTATGTTCAGGTAGCATAACTATGAAAGTAACATATAAAGAATAGGAGGGATTAATCAAAATGGATGCAATAAATACAATAAATATAATAGCTAAATTATACAAACAAGAATTAGCAGAAGCTAATCATCAAAAGGTACTAATTCAAGCACAATGTGAAATATATAAACAACAAATTGACATGTTAAAAAAAGAAATTGAAGAATTAAAAAACGAAAAAGAAAGTAATATGTAATAGGAGGTGGATTGCAAATGATTTTTACTGAAAGTACAATTAAAATCTCTAATAATGTTTCAAAAATGGATTCGACTATTGTACTTTATAGAGGAGATAAAAATATAGAGATAAGATTTACTATATTACAATCTCCTTTTAAATACAGTAATACAGTAGCAACCAATGTTATCGAATCAACTAATGCAAGTTATGGACAATTAGTAATAAAAACACCAAATGATAAACCCCCAATATTTAGTGAAGTAAGTGCTACTAAAGAGGGTACAGTATTATTTACTATCACCAAAGAGATGATTGACGAGATTGAAGAACTGGGTAATTATACATTCCAAATACGTTTATTAGATGAAAATAAACAAAGTAGGGTTACAATACCACCAGTTGAAAATGGCATTGAAATTAAAGAGCCAATTGCAATTGAAGATGATAATACTACAAATGTGGTAGGATTAGCAAAAGCAAATTATGCCGTTGCTACATTATCAGATGTCGATACACCAACATTTGACGATAATGGAAAATATAATAAAACTAATTGGAACGATGGGGATATCATCACTAATGCATCATTAAATAAAATTGAAGATGGTATTTATACTACAAATGAAAATGTTACAGCAACTAAAAAATATGTGGATGATAAAGTTACTGTTAAAATATTACCAGTTGATTACAATAAAAATTGTGCTACAAATGTTGCTGATTTAGAACCACATAGTATTTATATGTCGCCAAATGATGCTAAATTTTTATATTTAGGATATGAAAAACTTGATGGTTCTTTTAGTGGACTCTTTTTATCCGGCAATCCTCATGGTAAATTTATTTATACTGGTACTAAAGATGATACTAAAATTGAAGTTATGTTAGAAGGAATTTGTTATACTGCTTATTTTAAAACCGATACAGTAGATCCTCATACAGAAAAAACAGTATTTTACTTGACTAAAAACAATACTACAGAATTTACGCCTACTAATGATTATGAACCAGCAACTAAGAAATATGTAGATGATAATACAGTAATATATCCATTACCAGTTCACACAATACAAGAAAATGATAAGACTATATTAAAGATTGTTAATATTATGGATTTAATTCCAGGTGTGCAATATTCTACTTATAGAGATATTAATCAAACTAAAACAGAGGGTTATCGTGTTGTATATATCTGTGATGATGGAACTTTTAAACTTATTTGTACTTTACCTGTAAAAGACAAAATTATACATCTACTAAAAGTACTCCATTCTACGAATTATAGTACATTATCATATCATAATACTGCTTATAAAGTTGATTATAGTAAACACAGTACAAATACTGATATACAAATAACTAAAACTCTACAAGATTATATACCTATAGCTAACATTACTGAATATAATCCTACTAGAGACTATCATCCTGCAACTAAAAAATATGCGGATGATAAATTTATTTGCACAGATATTATAGATAATGTTGGAACAATACCTAAAGAAGAAATGCAAAAATGTAATAATGGTACTAGTAGATATGTATCTAGTATAAAGTTTAAAGAATTTTTTGCAGATTATGAGCATTGTATTTATCAAGGAACTTATGGTGATAAAAAAATACGTATGAAATATGATAAAGACTATAATAGAATGATAGCATACGATTTAACTGATGTTATAGAATTAGGTTTTGAGTTTGATAATAATTATATGTATCCATTTAATGCTGGAACAGATGAAGTAAAGGCTTATCAATTTACAAATGATTTAGTTATTACAAAAAGTCCTGTATTAAATCCTAGTGAAGTATTAACTAAAAATAATACATATGAATATATACCAACAGGAGATTATCATCCAGCTACTAAAAAATATGTTGATGATAATAAAATAGGTTATATTAAAAGTGAAACTATTGGCGAAACTATTGATACTTCAAATATGGTTAGTTCTTTTAGTAATAATTCGTATATATATGAAAGTAATAATGTTACTTACTTAGAGGTAGGCAAGGAATATCATGTAATAGTTAATGGGATTAGATATAGAGCGTTATGCATAAATAATATGCCAGGTAATGATCAAATATATGAATCAATAGCAGTAAATGGTGATGGATTTTCAATAGCAGTAATGAATAAAATAGGTTATAACACTAAATATTATCAGGATAATACTAAATGTGCTTATGAAATAAATTTAAGCGATGAATTATTAGCTGCTCCGCCAACAATACAAATATTAAAAATGGATATAGAATACATACCAACTTATTTAATGCCAAAAGATTTAGGAATATTAAATTCTATTAGCGTTAATCGTATAGGCGATATCGGAACAAGTAGTGCCGCAATAGGATATAAAAATACAGCAAGTAATGATTTTACATTTGCAATGGGTATAAACACAACTGCAAATGCTGTGGCTGCCCATGCTGAAGGTGGGTTTACAGTAGCAAATGCTAGTTATTCTCATGCCGAAGGTTTTAAATCTATATCTACTGGAGAATATTCGCACGTTGAAGGTATAGTTTGTGAATCATCAGGACAAGGTTCACATGCTGAAGGTTATTATACAGTAGCATCTGGACAGCGTAGTCATTCAGAAGGATATTTTACCGAAGCCGCATCACAATATCAACATGTACAAGGTAAATGCAACGTAGTAGATTCAAGTGGCACTTATGCCCATATAGTAGGTAATGGTTCAAATAAAAACGCTCGTTCAAATGCATATACTTTAGACTGGAAAGGTAATGGATGGTATGCAGGTAAATTATCTCAAGAAGGTACTCCTACTGAAAATAAAGATTTAGCTACTAAAAAATATGTAGATGATAAAGTTTCAAGTTTACCTCAAATTAGTTTTAATGAAAATGGTGAATTAGTTGTAACAATAAATGGAGTTAGTAAAACTTTTGTGCCTAAAAATGTATAATTAAGGATAGGGGGAATATTTATGGATACAGAAATAATTATAGCAGTACTCGCATTAGTAGGAACCTTAGCGGGTTCATATTTTAGTAACAATAAGCATACAGCGGTCATGGACGAAAAAATTAAAGATATAAAGAAAGATATAGCAATTTTGTCAGATAGAGTAGATCGTCATAATAATCTTGTAGAAAGAATGGCGATTGTTGAGGAACACATTAAAATGAGTGATAAAAATAATATGGATAAAGAAGGAGATTGATAGTATGGATTTAAGTTTTATAAGTGAATATGCAGTACCAGTGATAGTTGGTATATGTTTGTGTGTGGGATATGTTATTAAAACTAGTTTCGCTAGTATAAATAATAAGTATATCCCTTTAATTATGGCTATTTTAGGGGTACTATTAAATATATGGATAACTCTTACAATAAACCCAGGAGTGTTATTAGGTGGTTTATTTAGTGGGCTAGCATCCACAGGGCTACATCAAGTATTCAAAGAACTATTAGAAAGTGAAGAAAAATAAAAGGGAGATGATTTTATGTCATATTTAGTTGGTATAGATGCAGGTCATGGCATGCATACAGAAGGTAAAAGAACACCTAAACTTATTGCTGATATTAAGGTTGATGGTAAGGTAGTTAAAAAGAAAGGTGAAATAATACACGAAAATGAATGGAATAGAGCAGTAGCTAGATATTTAGCTGCGGCTTTAGAAAGATGTGGTATAGATCATTTTTACACTGCCGATATGACAGGAAAAACAGATGTACCTTTACGTACAAGAGCAGCTAGAGCAAATAATAAGAACTGCGATATTCTTATAAGTTGTCACTATAATGCTTTTGGTATGTGCTCAAGTTTCATAAATAGAAAAGGTGGACTACTTGTACTTAGAACTAAAAACTGCTCAAGTAAATCTATCAAATTAGGTGAATTAGCAGCTAAACATTTAGCAAATGATATTGATTACGCATATTCTTATGGATTAAGAAGAGACGTGGATATTAGTGGATTTACATTAGCAATACTTAGACAAACAGATATGCCTGCTATATTAATCGAGTATGGATTTATGGATGTTTGGGCTGAGGCGAAGTTAATGCCTGTTCCAAGTCGTCAAAAGAAATGTGCAGAAGCTACTTGCAAAGCTATTTGTGAATACTTCGGTGTTACTTATAAAAAAGAAACAGTTAAAGAACCAACTAAAGAACCAGCAACTGCACCAAGTAAATATTCTAAAGGAATATATAGAGTAACTACTGATGAATTAAATGTCAGAAAAGGCCCGGGGGTAAAATTTGAAAAAACAAATGAAGTCCATAAGGGCGACGCATTTACAATCGTAGAAATTGATGGTAATTGGGGTAAATTGAAATCCGGTGTAGGTTGGATAAATCTTAACTATACAGAAAAAGTAAAATAATACTCTACTCTGCTCTACTCTATTTAAAAAGGGCGTATACGTTTTTGTATGCGTCCTTTTAACATATTCTTTTAATTTTTCATACGTCCATGTACCCCTCCTAATTGTGTTAGACATAAAATATAGAGTTTTATGTTTTAGCTCTCTGAGGCTCTATTTTCGATTCTAAGCGTTTTTGGTCAGTATTATGTCAGTAAAATACGCGTTTTTTACATCTTATATTATGAAAGAAAAACTATATTTTTAAAGGAGTGTTTTATATGAAAAAATTATTAGGAATAACAATAGCAATGATGTTAGGAATTAGTATGATAGGATGTGAAAGTACTGAAGAAAACAATGCTAAAGTAGAAAAACCTGAAGTTAAACAAGAGGAACAAGTTGAAGTTAAAGAATCTGAAACTGAAAAAGAAAAAGTTGTACCCGAATTTGATAAGAAAGAATTAAAACATTATTTAACAACTAACTTATCAGAGGAAGAATACGATAAATATTTTAACAGTATTAAAGATGACGAAAACGGATACTATGGACGTCGAGTTATTGAATTTGATGGTTGTATACTAGATGCACAATTAAGAGAAGGATATGACACAAGATTTGAAATGTTAATGGCAGCAGGAGACTATAGTGAAGACGAAATAAATGGACCATATATAAAAGTTAAAGATATAGCAGGAACAAAATTAGGAAATTTAGTATTTGGTAAATGTAATGTAAAAGTTAAAGCAACAATAGATAAATACGATAGTGAACAAGGTTATCTAATGATAGACATATTAGAAATCGAAGCTAGATAAGACTAGCCCCTTCTGGGGCTTTTCTTTTTGCGCGAAAAAAACAACCCCCTTTATGAAAGAAAACTATATTTAAGGGAGAGGTTAGGTATGGATGAAATGAAATTAAATTTAGGTTCAAAATTTATGAGAAAGATGGTTTCAAAATTAATAAGCAAATATTTAAGCAAACAAATTGGAAGTAAAGTAACTTTAGATTTGAACGCATTAAATATACGCTTTGACGATGGCGACACTGTTATAAAAACAGATTTAGAACTTAGAATGGATAAACATGAATTCAGAAGACTAATGAAGAAAATAGATATAGATGAATTCTAGAGTATTAGTCCTATCAAGGACTTTTACTTTTGCGCGAAAATTACAAGCACTATTATGAAAAGGAGTTGATATTATGAAAATATTAATAGGTTGTGCTTTAATCGTTATAGGTAGTGTAAGAATAATAAAAACTATAAAGGATATAAGAAACGATAAAGAAGGTATATTCATAAATGTTAATGACGTTAAATAAGTATTAGCCCTATCAAGGGCTTTTACTTTTGCGCGAGAAATGCATACCCCTTTATGAAGAGAGTATAAATAGTAGATTATATATTAGGTGTGGTTAATATATGATTACGATATTTTAGATATATGAGAGTTTCGTACGACCGCCAGTAATGGTACCCCGAGTAGCTCATATATTAGTCACGAAATATCAACTAATACATACTCTCTTATGAAATATATTTATTAGGAGGAATTACTATGAAAGAAAATAGAAAAGTTAAAAATTTTATACGAGAACATAAAACAGAAATCATAATTGGAGCTGGCGTAGTAGTATCTGCAGGATTAATGTTTAAGTTAAAATCTGTGGCAGATGTTGCTATGAATAGCCTAAATCGAGAAGAAAGAAGAGTGTTATTCGAAATAAAAGAAATAACTGAATCTATAGAAAGATTAGACAAAAATGCCCCGATAAATAAATTTGACAGAATACCTAGAAAATTAAAACGTATCGAAGAATTAAAAGTAGATTTATCAATGATAAGAAAAGATAAGAAAAAAGTCAAAATATTATAATGACGCCCCTTCGGGGGCTTTTACTTTTGCGCGAAAATTACAACGTCTATTATGAGAGACAGAGGTGTCTCTACCCCCTTTTTAATGATAATTGGAGCCTGAGCGGACATGGGCTCCTCTTTTTTCTTTTGGACATATTTGGAAAAATATGGTACTATTTATTTAAAGATTGGAGTTACGTAAGATGAAAAAAATAGTGTATCAAAAGGACATCGATAAAATGCCGAACCGAGACCGTGGTAATATGCTATTAAAAGAAGGTTGGCGTTTAAAACGGTTATATTCAGAAGCAGAAACGGACAGAGAACAAAATGCATATTTTTGCATGTTGCGAATATTTATGCAAATGGCAGCTTATGATTTTGGTTTTAATAACGAGTACGACATGTACTCATATTTAGATGATAAAGGAGTCGATAAAGTATGATGAATGATGTAATTTTAGGTTTAATCTGTTTTGTATTAGGATTCATATTTGCACGTTGGCGTGTTACTAACAAATATTATCTTGGCAAAATGAAAGTTGATTACACAGATCCAATGAAAGATATTTATAGTATGCAAGTTGAAGATTTTAATAAAATAGATAAATCCAAATATGTATTATTTAAAGTTGAACATACGCAGAAATAACAATGCCTATTATGAGAATAAAGATAAAGGAGATGGGTTTATGAATAAAGATAATAAGGTGTTATTGGAGAAAGTAATAAATGATCGTCTTAACAAAGCGTTAGAGGATAATGACGATACTAGCACAAACTTTGACGAGGCTATGGCAGCAATCGATAGACAAAAAGATTTAGACTCTGATAAAAGAGATAAAATAATCAAACTTGTCGAAATCGGAGCGGCTGTAATAGTTACGCCAATTATTGAGGCTAAATGTCGAAAATTATTCGCTGAAATGATTTGTTCATTCGAGAAAGATTATACTTTTACAACAACTGCCGGAAAGGCTTTATCGAAATTATTTAGACTTTAGATATATTTTCAAGCTCAAGGTTATGAAAACATAGCCTTTGAGTTTTTCACGCGAAAATTACAAGCACTATTATGAGAGAAAGAAAACAGTATAAGGAGCGCCAGTAATGGAATTGCTTACTGCTAAAGTCTTTTTCTATGAGAAAGGAATGAGTATTAATTATTAATAGCTGATGGAACCGTACAACGTAATATTAATTTACGTCATGAGCGGATTGAAGGTCAATTCCTTTTTCTTTTATTTTTCGAAAGGAGTGGTAACATGAATTTAACTCAAATGGTAGCTAAGACTCAACATTATACTAAAAAGAATGCATCGACTATATTAAGTTGTTTGGGGGCTTTAGGAGTTGTAGGAACGACACTGTCAGCCATTAAAGCAACTCCGAAAGCTATAGAAGTATTAGAAGAACGAGATAATCAATCTCTTACAACTTTTGAAAAGGCGCTTGTTGTAGCACCCGTATATTTCCCGACTATATTATTTGGTACGGCAACAGTAACGTGTATATTTGGAGCAAATATGTTAAATAAAAAGAAACAAGCAACACTTGTAAGTGCTTACGCATATTTAAATTCATCTTTCAACGAATATAAAGACAAAGTTAAAGCTATATACGGTGAAGATGGAGAAAAGAGAGTTCGAGATGAACTAGCAAAGGATAAATATATTCAACAGTCAATGTCAGAATCGGATAAAGATATATTGTTCTTTGATGAGTACTCAGGACGATATTTCGAGTCAACACTATTTAATTTACAAAATGCTGTCTATAAATTAAATAGGACTTTCGCATTAGAAGGTTATACGAATTTAAATGAATTTTATAGATATGTAGATTTACCAGAAACTGAATATGGCGAAGTATTAGGATGGTCTGGATTAAAATGTTGGGAGGTATTCAACAATGCTTGGATTGAGATTAAATGGGAAGATATGGAATTACCAGATGGTTTGGTAGCACAAGCAATACGATTCACTATACCGCCTGAAGAAGGTTATGAAGAGTGGTAAGTACGCAAAAAATACAACGTATATTATGAGAAGATTATATTTTAAAGGAGATGGGTTTATGAAAACTAAAATTGATACAACAGCATTATTATCTATAGGAGCTACTGTACTAACTATAGCAGCAACATTAGTTGGACAGAAATCTAACGATAAGCAAATGCAAAAAGCAGTTCAAGAAGAAGTAGCCAAAGCTCTTGAAAATATGAGCAAAATAAGTGAATAGTAAAAAGAGTACAGGTCTTACATAGACTTGTACTTTTAATTTTAATTAATAAAGGAGAATGATATTATGAAAAAACAAGATTTAAGAAATGGTATGATATTAGAAAAAAATGATGGTGTAAGAGGTATTTATCATGATGGAGATATGGTGGATTTAAATGGCAGACGTGTATCAAGCTTAACAGCTTATGATGATAATTTTATATCTAAAGCATCAAGTGGTATAGGTATAATAAAAATATTTAATAGTGATTTACAATTAATATTTGTAAACGATTTTCTATTGCCTATAAAAAGTTTTACAAGATAAATATTTTGAGGAGGGTAACTATGAATATAAAAAATTTATGTAATGAGGTTAAAGGTAAAGCATCAAAACATAGTCCTGAGATATTAATAGGGGTTGGTATAGCAGGAATGTTTAGTTCTGTTGTAATGGCGGTAAAAGCAACACCTAAAGTATATTCTGCAATAGAAAAAGAAAAAGAAGTAAGAAGACTTGAAGAGGAACCTGAATTAACTAAAGTTGATATTTTAAAAATGTCTTGGAAATCATATTTGCCAGCAACAATTATGTTTGGTTTATCAGCAACTTGTATTATAGGAGCAAATAATGTAAATACAAAAAGAAATGCCGTATTAACTACAGCTTGCCATGTTTCAGAAAGAGCTTTATCTGAATATAGAAATAAAGTTGTAGAAGTTATTGGTGAAGAAAAAGAAAAAGAAGTACGTGACAGAGTATCTAAAGATAGAATGACAAACGATCCGATATCAAGTAACACAGTTATATTCTCTAAAGGTGAAACTTTATGTTATGACACTATAACTGGAAGATATTTTAATTCTGATGTAGATAGAATAAAGAAAGCTGAGAACGAATTAAACCATATTTTATTAACTGGTGATTATTGTTCATTAAATGAATTTTATGACATGTTAGATATACCAGCTACTGAAATGGGAACTGCTGTAGGATGGAACGTTAAAAATGGCATGGTAGAAATATATTTCAGTGCACAAATAGCTGACAATGGTCAACCTTGTGTAGTTGTTAATTATGATATTCAACCAACTTATAATTTTGATAAATCCTTTTAAGTACGCGAAAATTACAACGTATATTATGAAAAGAATATAAATTTTAGGAGGTAATATTATGGAACAAAACTTAACTTATAAAATGGATGAAAATGGTTTAGTGGAAGATATTATTGATGAAAATGGACAATCTGTAATGGGAACTTTTGACGAAGTTGAAGCCGAAGAAAAAGAAGATTCTAATGTCAATGTAATGGCAATTGGAGCTGGAATTGTAGCGGTTGCAGGACTAGCAATGCTAGCACGCAAACCTATAAAGAAAGTATTCAAAGCTACTATGGCAGGAGTTAGAACTTTCAAAGCTGAGATGAAACAAAGTGATGATGAAGGATTAGACACTGACGAAGATATTATCGAAGCTGAAGTTGAATCTGAAGAAGTATAATTAGTAACATAATTATATCTATAAATGATGTATGACTTTAAAGGAGAGAGCAATTTAAACGATTGCTTTCTCTTTTGCTTTTGTTGTTATAAAAATATATTTATAAAGGAGCGTTAATTATGAAAAATAGTATAGGCGAAGAATACAAATCAAACTCTCACAAATCTAAAGGTGAAGTTAGAAAAGAAGATAAAAAGATAGAAAAAGTAGCAACTGGTAAAGTAAAAACTAAAAAGAAATCAGGGGCTAATAAATTTTCTGATGTATTTGTAACGGAAGATATTTCAAGCGTAAAAGATTATATTTTATATGATGTATTATTACCAGCGGCAAAGAAGACATTATCTGAAATAGTATCAAATGGTATTGATATGTTGTTATATGGTGAAACAAAATCTAAGAGCAAATCAAGAGGAAGTAAAGTATCATATAGTAAATATTATGACGATAGAGAAGACGATTATAGAAGAAGTTCTAGAAGAAGATCTTTAGGTTATGACTATGAAGACGTTATATTAGAATCTAGAAGAGAAGCTGAAGAAGTACTAAATAGAATGGAAGACTTAATAGATTCATATGGTGTTGTAAGTGTTGCTGATTTATATGACTTAGTTGGTATATCTGGAAAATACACAGACAATAAGTACGGATGGACTAATCTAAGAGATGCTGATATAGAAAGAACTAGAGACGGATATTTGTTAGTATTTCCTAGAGTAAAACCATTATAAGGAGGTATATTTATGATAATAGTAGATGGTCTTATAGCTTTATTTTTAAATGCCAATTTTGAAAAAATATTACCGATTCTTGGAATAACATGCTTAATTACATTTCTAAGATTATCTATGAAAGTATCACATTTTATAGATAAGATATATTATGAAGCAAATACTGAAAGTTTGGAAAAGGAGGAGAATAAATAATGAGAAAGAAAATGGTTAAAGGATGTTTAGCAGTAGCGGCTGTTAGTATAGTAATGTTTGGAGTGTGCATTTTAATAGAAAAGAGAGGTGCTCACTAATGGATGAAAGAAATATTATAAACCAAGATGTAGAAATAGTTAACGATGATAGTATAACTAAAAAGATAATCAATGGTATGATAGATGAAATGGGATTAATGACAGTTGTAAAAGGATGTTTAATAGGTATATGTACGGGAGCATTATCTATGGCTATATATTTTGAAAAATGTAATAAGGAGATGAAATAATATGAAAAATATTAAAAATAAATTAATGGTGACTTATAGAAAATCTGAAATGAAAGTTAGAAAACATTCACCTGAAATATTAGCAGGTGTTGGAGTTGTTGGTGTAGTAGGAAGTTTCGTAATGGCTTGTAAAGCAACAACAAAATTAAATGATATTTTAGACGAATCAAAAGAACAATTGGATAAAATAAAAGAAGTAGTATCTGACCCAGCATATAAAGATAAATATGACGAACATGACGCTAAGAGCGATACAACTATAACATACGTACAAACAGGAATGAAAGTAGCAAAATTATATGCACCTTCAGTTATATTATGTGCAAGTTCATTAGGATGTTTATTAGCATCAAATAATATATTAAGAAAAAGAAATGCAGCTTTAACAGCCGCTTATGCAACAATAGATAAATCATTCAAAGAATACAGAAAAAGAGTATCTGAAAGATTTGGTGAAGAAGTAGAAAAAGAAATAAGATACAACATCAAAGCTAAAGAAATTACTACAGTTGATGAAGATGGAAATGAAGTAAAAGAAACTGTCAAAGAAGTAGAAGTTGACCCTAATAGCCCGGAAAGTTATAGCGACTATGCAAGATTCTTTGATGAAAGTTGTGCAGCTTGGCAAAACGATGCTGAATACAATTTAACATTCTTAAAAGCTCAACAACAATATGCAAATGATTTATTAAAAGCAAGAGGTAGATTGTTCTTAAATGAAGTTTATAGAATGTTAGGTATCGATGAAACTAAAGCAGGACAAGTAGTTGGTTGGGTATACAATCCTGATAATCCAACAGGAGACAACTTTGTAGATTTCGGTATATATAATATGCAAAGAGATAGAGTTAGAGCATTTGTAAACGGATACGAACCAAACATATTATTAGACTTCAACGTTGACGGAGTTATATGGGATTTAGCTTGGTGAGATGAAATGGACAACTTAGGTACTGACAGTATATTCGGTGATTAAATTATATTTGTAAAGGAGAGGTTATTTATGAAAAAATCTAACTATATTTCTATAGCAACTGGTTTAGTAGGTGTATGCGTAGGAGCGGTAACAACAGCCATATTATGTAAAAAAATGGTAGAGAAAGAAGTAAAAAACTCAGTTGATGAAAAAGTTAAAGATATAATAAAAGACAATATCGACACAGAAAAATTAAATAAAGAAATAATAGATGAAACTGCTAGTAAAATAGAAAAAAATATAAAAGTTTCAAATGATAATATAGATAAAAAATTAAATAACTTCAACGAAAGAATAGAAACTATGGAAGATATTGATGCTAAAAAGATGGATCTTGCTAAAACTGGTATATTGGCGATAGTAACTATAACTACAACATTAATAACTTCATATTTCAAAAACCGCAATAATGTAGATGAAAACGCATTGATAAAGGTATTAAAACATATAGATGACGTTGGAAATAGTAATTTTAGCGAATTCGAAAAACGTTTATGCATATTGGAGGCGAAATAATATGAGCAAAAAATTTGTTGCAGTTGAATTATATAATTCTTATAAAAAACAAAATGGTAATGCTAAAAATGCAGATATTAAACGTTTTATAAAATTACTAGAAGCTGGATTAAGTCATCCTACTATACGTAATAGTTTTTATATTGTGGCCGGTGGTGTGGCAATAAGCTATATTTTAAAAGAATTACCTGAAGTTATAAAAGCGTTGAAAGATAACGAAATAGAAGTTGTAGAAATAAAAAATAAAAAAGAAGGAGAGGTTATTTATGAAACTATTTAAAGGTTTATGTATATTCGCAGCCGGCGCTTTAGCCGGTGCTGCAGTTGCAGCAAGAGCGATAAGAGATAAATATCAACAAGAAGCTGAAGAAGAAATAGCTGAAATGAGAGATTATTATAGAGAGCTTAGAAAAAACGCTAAGACTCCAGACGAAGATAAAATAGTAGAAGAAGAAAATATCAAAGAAGAAAAAGAAGAAAATGATAAAAACGAATATGACGAAATAGTGAAAGGTTACACAAATTATACACAATATCTTTCTAAAGCTGCAGCTAAATATTTTGATACTGAAACTAAAGAAAATAAAAAAGAAGAAAAAGAAGAAAGAACTAATTATGAGCCTTTTATCATAGATGTTGAAGAGTTCGGTGAAGACCCTACTTATGACACAGCAACATTAACATATTACAAAGATAAAGTATTAACAAACGATCTTGATGACGTAATAGATTATAGTGTTGCAGGGGAAGAAAACTTAAAGATATTTGATGAACATCCGGATTGTAAAGCTATATATGTTAGAGATGATATTTACATGGTTGATTATGAGATATTAAGAGATCCATATCAATATGATGAATATGACGATTTCCCTGATAAAAAGCCTCATCAATTATAGTTCAGAAGGGAGGTTATTATGATTGACAATTATATTTTAAACGACTACTTTGATTGGTTATATTCTTTGGTAAATAAAAGACGATACGCAAAACGTTCATACAAAAAGTTATTAAGATTATTACACAGTATGACATTTACATATGAAGATGATTTCGATTCTAACCGTGCGGCCGACGGTGAAGAATTGAGATGGAGATATGTATATGAAGGTGGAGGAGATAAAGATATTTTAGAATGGGAAGAACCGTGCACAGTTCTTGAAATGATGATAGCTTTATGCTTCCATATGAATAATATAATGGAAAACTCTGATGAGGAATATTCGGTAGCTTATTGGTTCTGGATGATGATATCTAATCTAGAACTAAACGGAATGAATGATAGTAAATTTAATACAGCAAAAGTTAAGGACATTATATTTAGATTTATGAATAGAGAATACGAACCAGACGGAAAAGGAAACATCATAAGAATCGAAAATTGCAAATCTGATTTAAGGGATGTTGAAATTTGGTGGCAGATGTGTTGGTTTTTAGATAGTATTACTTAGAAAGGAGACACTATGTAATGTTAGATTTTTTAATGATATCTACAAGAAGTACAAAACGTGGTGTCATTGAAATATATCCTAAATTTATAATCAAGAAAAGTTCTGACTTAATGATAAGAGGTGGAGACTTCTATGCCATATGGGTTGAAGAACGCGGACTATGGTCTACAGATGAGCAAGACGCGTTATCTATAATAGATAAATATTTAGATAAATACGCAGAAGAAAATAAAGGTAAGTTTGAAGGACACGTCAGAATTATGCATATGTGGGATGCGGAATCAGGAATGATAGATACATGGCATAAATACTGTCAAAAACAAATGAGAGATTCATTTCATCAGCTTGATGATAAACTTATATTTTCAAATACGAAAGTATCAAAGAAAGATTACTCTAGCAAGAGATTGCCATATCCTTTGGAGAAAGGTAACGTAACAGCATGGGATAAACTTATATCAACGTTATATTCTCCAGAGGAACGACATAAGATTGAATGGTCTATAGGAGCTATAGTCACAGGCGATTCAAAACATATTCAAAAATTTATGGTGTTTTATGGTTCAGCAGGTACAGGTAAATCTACTATATTAAATGTTATTCAAAAGTTATTCGAAGGATATTATTCTGTATTTGATGCTAGAGCATTAGGTTCAAGCAGTAACTCATTTGCTTTGGAGTCATTTAAAACCAACCCACTTGTAGCTATTCAACATGACGGTGATTTATCTAGGATAGAAGACAACACAAGATTAAACAGTCTTGTTTCACACGAGTTAATGACTGTAAATGAAAAATTCAAAGCCGCATATTCTAATAGATTCAATGCTTTCTTATATATGGGTACAAACAAACCAGTAAAAATCACAGATGCCAAATCAGGTTTGATAAGAAGGCTTATAGATGTAACTCCGTCTGGCAATAAATTGACTAAACGTGAATATGATGACGTTACAAAACGTATAGATTTCGAATTAGGCGCCATAGCAAAATACTGTGAAGATATTTATCGTAAGGACCCGGGAGCTTATGATGACTATGTACCAGTATCAATGTTAGGCGCTTCGAATGATTTCTATAACTTTGTTCTTGATAGTTATTTTACTTTCAAAGAACAAGAAGATGTACCGCTTAAGAGCGCATGGGAGTTGTATAAAACTTATTGCGACGAAGCGAATGTACCATATCCATTCAGCAAAAGGATATTTAAAGAAGAACTTAAAAATTATTTTAGAGATTATAAAGATAGATATACTAAAAATGATACTAGAATGAGAAGTGTTTATATTGGATTCAGAGCAGATAAATTTGAAGATGAGGAAAAAGAAGAAGTACAAACACCTAAAATAAAACTTATAGAATTTAATTCTACAGAATCTATATTTGATAAAGATTGTGGAAAATATCCAGCTCAATACGCAACCTCAAAAGGAACTCCGTCTAAGAAATGGGACAATGTTACTACAACATTAGATGATATTAATACTAAAGAACTACATTACGTAAAAGTTCCTGAGAATCATATAGTTATAGATTTTGATATTCCAGATGAAAATGGTGAGAAATCATTAGAACGAAATGTTGAAGAAGCGAGTAAATGGCCTCCAACTTATGCTGAGTTTAGTAAAAGTGGAAAAGGGGTTCATTTACATTATATTTACACAGGAGATCCGAAAAAATTAAGTGCTATATATGCAGACCATATTGAGGTTAAGGTATATTCTGGAAAGAGTTCATTAAGACGTAAATTAACTAAATGTAATAATTTACCTATAGCAACAATTAGTTCAGGATTACCATTGAAAGGAGAAGATAAAGTGGTTAATTTTGAAGCGATTAAAACTGAGAAAGGTATTAGGACTCTAATTAAGAAAAATTTGAAAAAAGAAATACACCCAGGAACTAAACCGAGTATCGATTTTATATATAAGATTTTAGATGACGCTTATAAAAGTGAATTAAAATACGATGTAAGCGATATGAAATCTGCTGTATTATCATTTGCAGCATCTAGTACACATCAAGCAGATTATTGTATTAAGTTAGTCAATAAGATGCAGTTCAAATCAGAAGAACCATCATTACCAGTTGGTTCCCGACCAGAAGACCAAATAGTATTTTACGATATTGAGATATTTCCAAACTTATTTTTAGTCAATTGGAAGTACGAAGGAGAAGACAAACCAGTTGTTAGAATGATAAATCCAAAACCGGCTGAAATAGAAGAATTAATTAAGTATAAACTTGTAGGTTTTAACTGTAGACGATATGACAATCATATGTTGTACGCAAGACTTATGGGATATAACAACCAACAGTTATTTAATTTATCTCAAAAGATAATAACTGAAGGTAAAGGATTCTTTGGTGAGGCATATAACATATCTTATACTGATGTGTATGACTTTGCAGCTAAGAAACAATCACTTAAAAAATGGGAAATTGAATTAGGTATACACCATCAAGAATTAGGATTACCATGGGATCAACCAGTTCCTGAAGAACAATGGACACAAGTAGCAGAATATTGTGATAATGATGTTATTGCAACTGAGGCAGTATTCCATAAATTAAAAGGTGACTTTACAGCAAGAGAGATATTAGCAGACTTAGCAGGTATGTCTGTTAACGATACAACTAACACATTAACTACAAGAATTATATTTGGTAAAGAGAGACATCCTAATCTAGTTTACACAGACTTAGCAACAGGAAAGCAATATTATTAGGAGGTTAAATTATGCGAAATAAACTTATGCGATTTTTAAGATATATTTTCAGAGTTAATTCGCCTAGTAAAAATTTATAATACGCGAAAAATACAATGTCTATTATGAGAGAAAGATAACGTAGCTCAATGGTAGAGCGTCACCATTCCTGGTGAAGGTTGTTGGTTCGAATCCAACCGTGTCTTTTTCTTTTATTTTTATTTTTCAAAGGGAGAGGATATTTTTATGAGTGAACAATTTGAATGCCAAGCATTTCCAGAATATTGGAACACATTAACTAAAATAGATTTTTTACAAAGAAAGATAATATTAAATTCAGTAGCATATTATGTGTATGACCAATCACCATTAACTGATTCTTTTTATGACGGCATATGTAGACAACTAGTTATATTACAAGAAGAATACAATAAAGAAGGTGGTGACTTTGTAAAAGATAGTAGATTCGGTTATGCATTTTATGATTTCGATGGATCTACAGGATTCCATTTATATAATAGATTAAAACCTAGTGATAAATATTATATAGATATAATGGGTAGAGTTAAATTTTCTAAAGAATACAACAGAGGAAAAAATGGTTATAAACACTTTTAGAAAGGAGTGATTAAATGGACATTATAAATGCTTTCCCCGGTTATGAGTTTGTCGACGGAAAAAATATATATCGTGGAACAGATGTTGGAAAAGGTGGATATGTTTATGCAGAGCCAGGAATGTATGGCAATATTGCATTATTGGACGTTGCTTCTATGCATCCCCATTCTGCTATAAATCTTAATGCCTTTGGTGAATACACACAACATTTTAAGGATCTTGTTGACGCCCGTATAGCTATCAAAAGAAAAGACTTTGATAAAGCTAGAAAAATGTTTGGCGGAAAACTTGCTCCTTATTTAGATGATGAAACAACAGCTAAGAATCTGACACAAGCATTGAAAATAGCTATAAATTCAGTGTATGGTTTAACCTCAGCGAACTTCGATAATCCTTTTAGAGACATCAGAAATAAAAACAATATAATTGCTCTAAGAGGAGCTTTATTTATGAGAACTCTTCAAGACGAAGTTCAAAAAAGAGGTTTTAAAGTAGCACATATTAAAACAGACTCTATAAAAATTCCTGATGCAACACCTGAAATAATAGAATTTGTAATGGACTTTGGAAGACGATATGGATATGAATTTGAGCATGAGGCAACTTATGAAAGAATGTGTTTAGTAAATGATGCCGTATATATTGCTAAGTATGACAATGGTGAATGGACAGCTACAGGAACTCAATTTCAAATACCATATGTATTTAAGAAGTTATTTTCTAAAGAGGACATATTATTCGATGATTTATGTGAAACAAAATCTGTAACTTCAAGTTTATATTTGGATATGAATGAGAATTTACCAGATGTATCTAGTTTAGAAAAAGAGTTAAATAAAGTTTTGAAAAATTCCCCAGGGGATGAAAATTTGATAAACAATTTAAAAGAAGAAATAGCAAAAGGACATAATTATAGATTCATAGGAAAGGTTGGCCGTTTCTGCCCTATTAAACCAGGTTGTGGAGGCGGTTTATTAATGCGTGAAAAAGACGGTAAATATTATTCAGCTACTGGAGCAAAAGGATATCGTTGGCTTGAGGCAGAGATAGTATCATCTCTTGGTAGAACTGACGATATTGACGAAGGGCATTTTAAAGAAATGGCAGATGCCGCAATCGATACTATTAAAAAATACGGAGACTATGAATGGTTTGTATCTGATGCACCATATACTCCACCTATATTTATAGAAGGTGAGTACGGTATGCATCCATTTTATGATGAAGATGTTCCATTTATAGGTCCGAGTGAATAGGTGATATTATGTATGAAATTATATTAAATTGCGTGATAGTCGTTGAGCTTATTTGGGTTATAGCCATGTTAATTGGTATTTATAAAAATAGATTATAAAAAGGAGATTGGTATATATGAATAAAAGATTAGATAATATAGTAGTGGAAAATGCGAGATTAATATTTAAAAACTTTGCAGGTGAAGAAAGTAAATTTAATAGAGCAGGAAATAGAAACTTCTGTGTAATACTTGACGGAGATTCAGCTGAGGATTTAAGACAAATGGGATGGAATGTTAAAGCTTTAAGACCAAGAGAAGATGAAGACGAACCAACATATTATTTACAAGTAACAGTAGCATTTGGAAATTTCCCACCTAAAGTTATAATGATATCTGGTAAAACAAAAACAGTGTTAGACGAAGAATCAATAGCAACTTTAGATTATGCTGAGATAGCAAACGTTGACTTAATAATAAGACCTTATCATTGGGAAGTTAATGGTAAAGAAGGTATTAAAGCATATTTAAAAACTATGTATGTAACAATCGAACAAGATGTATTCGCCGGAAAATATGATTGTCTAGATGATGAGGATTTGCCTTTCTAATGAAACTTAGAGATTATCAAATAGACGCTGTTAAAAATATGAAAAATGGATGTATCCTAAATGGAGGAGTGGGAAGTGGAAAATCTCTCACTTCTCTTTCATATTATTATTTAAAAAATTCCGGGGATGAAAAATTCCTAAAAGGTGGTAAATACGTACCAATGAGTGATCCACCTAAAGATTTATATATTATAACAACTGCCCGTAAAAGAGACACTCTTGAATGGGAAGGAGAATTGGCACCATTTTTATTATCAGTACATGATAGTAACAATATATATTCTAATAAAATTGTGATAGATTCATGGAACAATATTCAAAAGTATAAGGACGTTAAAAATTCATTCTTTATATTTGATGAACAAAGGGTTGTTGGTTCGGGGGCATGGGTTAAGGCCTTCTTAAAGATAGCTAAATTTAATGAGTGGATATTATTATCAGCTACTCCTGGCGACACTTGGATGGATTATATTCCAGTTTTCTTAGCAAATGGATTCTACAAGAATAAGACAGAATTTATGCGGGAACATGTTGTATATTCTAGATTCTGTAAATATCCAAAAGTCGACCGATATATTAATACCGGAAGATTATTAAGATTACGAAGGGAGATATTAATAGACATGAATTTTAAAAGAGAAACAGTACAACATCATGAAGATATTTATGTCAAATATGATGTAAAAATGTATAAAGACATTATGAAAAGACGCTGGGATATTTGGAAAGATGAACCTATTACAAATGCCAGTGGACTTTGTTATGCATTACGTAAAGTTGTAAATACGCATCAGTCTAGACTAGATGCATTATTGGATATATTTAGTCGACATAATAAAATTATTGTATTCTATAATTTCGATTATGAGCTTGAAATATTAAAAGATATTTACTACGGACGAGATGTTAAAGTTGCAGAGTGGAATGGACACAAACATGAGTCTATACCTAAATCTAAGAAATGGGTATATTTAGTTCAATACACAGCTGGAGCTGAAGGATGGAACTGTATAGAAACAGACACTATTGTATTTTTTAGTCAGAATTACAGTTATAAAATAATGCATCAATCAGCTGGAAGAATAGATAGACTTAATACTCCATTCAAAGATTTATATTATTATCATTTAAAAACACACTCTGGAATTGACTTAGCTATATCTAGAGCTATAAAAAGTAAAAAGAAATTTAACGAAAAAGCTTTTGTTGATTTATAATACGCAATATTTACACCTTCTTTAATGAAGAGAGTATAAATAATTAAAAGTGACGTGGGTGCGGAACTGACCGTAGAAGCGATATTTAATCGTGAGAAATGTGTAGCGTCAGGTATCATAAGCGGGTGCGGAACTGACCGTAGAAGCGATATTTAATCGTGAGAAACGTGTAGTGAGGGATACATACTCTCTTATGAACTATACCAATTTAAAGGAGGAATTATCATGAATAAAAGTTTTAAAGAAAAAGTGAAAGAAAATAGAGGTAAAATACTTACTAGCGTTATATTTGGAGTAACTATAATCAGTGGAGGTTATATAATTCTTTCTAAAAATAAACAAATCAATATTTTAGAAGAACAAATAAAACAAAACACTGAAGATATAGAATTACTTAAAGATGTAATGTCTAAGGATGTTATTGGAACTCTCAAACAATCATTAACTAATAAACTTAGATATCATGAAGGACGACTTAATAATGGTATTAAAAGTAATACAATAACAGAAGCAGATAAACAAATGCATAAAGAGACTATAAACTTTGTTAATAATCAATTATTAAAATTAGCTAAAGCCGAAGAGCGTTTAGATAATAAATAGTTAATTATAATTATTAAATAATTATTTAACAGAGGCTACGGCCTCTTTTTATTTTTATTTTCCAAAGGAGATGGTATGTTTGATTGATAAATTAGTATTAATAGTAAATGGAAAACCGAGAGCTGGTAAAGATACATTTGCTATGTTATTGAATAAATATGAAAGAGTATACAAATATTCTGCAATAGATAAAATAAAACAAATCGCTATAAGCTGTGGTTGGAAAGGTGGAAAGTCTGAGAAGGATAGAAAGTTCTTATCTGACTTAAAAATGCTAACTACGGAATATAGCGATGTTGCTTTTAACGACCTTTTAGATAAGGTTATGGATTTCTACGATGATAAAATTCATGAACAGTTATTATTGATAGATATTCGCGAACCTGAAGAAATACAAAGAGCTGCTGAAGTGTTTGATGCTATAACGGTATTTATAAAAAATGATAATGTACCTGAGATAACTTCGAATGAAGCTGACGCAAATGTTGAAGATTTTGAATATGACTATTATATTGAAAATAATGGAACTATAGAAGAGTTTGAAAAAAGTGTAAGAGCATTTTATTATAATATATTAATGAGATTATAGAAAGGGGAATGATTATGGGAATAGCTAGAGAAATGTGGGTTGAAGATTGGTTAGGTAAAGATAATAAATTAGGATGTGATATTTGGCGTAAAAAATATCAACATGAAGGAGAAACTTTTCTAGAATGGTTAGATAGAGTTTCTAATGGAAACGAGGAAGTTAAGAAAGATATTTTGGACAAAAAATTCTTATTCGGAGGAAGAATATTATCAAACAGAGGATTACAAAAACAAGGACGAAAAGTAACATATTCTAACTGTTACGTAATAGAACCACCTGAAGATAATTTAGAATCTATATTTGATGTAGCTAAGAAATTAGCAAGAACATTTAGTTACGGCGGAGGATGCGGCATTGATATTTCAAAACTTGCGCCTAGAGGTGCAGTTATAAACAATGCTGCTAAAGAAACAACAGGATCTGTATCATTTATGGATTTATATAATTTGACAACTAGTTTGATAGGACAAAACGGAAGACGTGGAGCTTTAATGATATCTCTTAGTTGTAATCATCCAGACCTTGAAGAGTTTATAGACATTAAAACAGATTTAAATAAAATAACTAAAGCTAACATATCAATAAGAGTTACTGACGAATTTATGAGAGCAGTCGCTTTAGGAGAGTACTATGATTTAACATTCGTTAGAGAAGAAACAGGAGAAGAAATAATTAAAACTGTATTTGCTCCGGATATTTTCGATAAACTTTGTAAGAATAACTGGAATTATGGTGAACCAGGAATGTTATATTGGGATAGTATAGAAAAATGGAATCTTCTTGCGGATGACTCTGAATTTAAATTTGCAGGAGTTAATCCTTGCGCAGAGGAGCCGCTTCCTGCTGGTGGTAGCTGTTTATTAGGCGCTATAAATTTATCAGCATTTGCTAAAGATGGTAAATTCGATTTTGATGATTTTTCAAATACAGTAACACACGCGATTATAGCTTTAAATGAAGTATTAGATGAAGGATTAGAATTACATCCATTAGAAGAGCAAAGAAAATCAGTAGCTGATTGGAGACAAATAGGGCTTGGTATATTTGGTTTAGCGGACATGCTTATAAAATTAGGAATAGAATATGGTAGCGCAGACTCTATATATTTATGCGATAAAATAGGATTCATTATGGCAGATGTAGCAATAAGAACTTCTGCATATTTAGCTAAAGATTTTGGTCCATATAATAAATTTAAACCTGAAGCATTAGATAAGAATTTATATTTCATTGCAAACACAAGAGAAGAAACTAAAATGGCAGTAAAACGATTTGGTTTAAGAAACTCACAATTATTAACTGTAGCACCAACTGGAAGTATATCCACAATGTTAGGAGTATCTGGAGGTATAGAACCTATATTTGATACTTGCTACACAAGAAAGACAGAAAGCCTACATGGGCACGATCAATATTATCAAGTTTATACTCCTATCGTTAAAGAGTATTTAACAAAGATAGGTAGACTAGACGAAAAAGGAAGAGAAAAAGATACTTCAGAGCCATGGCCATCAATACTTAAAACAGCGAAAACAATTGATCCAATGAAAAGAGTAAAAATGCAAAGTATTTGGCAAAAACATATAGATGCATCTATATCTTCTACTGTAAATTTACCAGAATCAGCAACTGTAGAAGATGTTCGTAAACTTTATATTTACGCTTGGAAAAATAGACTTAAAGGTTTAACTATATTTAGAGAAAACTGTGCTAGAATTGGAGTATTAACAAGCGAAAAGAAAGAAGAACCAAAAGAAAAACCCGAAGTTAAGATAGAAGAAAAAGATATTTTACCGGACGAAAAAATATTTGACAAGATCAAACCTATGACAAGATCAGAGTTAGGAGGAAGATTGAACGGTGGAACATATGTTAAGAAAACAGCATGTGGAAAACTATATATAACAATTAATAGAGATAACAACGATAACTTAGTTGAAGTATTTATTGACCCAGGAAAATCAGGAGGTTGTGTAGCTAATGCGGAATCATTAGGACGTATGGCATCTACAATGCTTAGAGGTGGAATGGCAATAGAAAGTATAGTCGACTCTATTAAAGGTGTCAAATGTTCAGCATGTACTCAAGCTAAAGGTAGTAAAAAAGTTATTGACGGATTAAGTTGTGGTGATATTTTAGCTAGAACTATACAAGAAGAATACGACAGATTCAATAAATGTGAAAATGAAAAACCTAAATCATATTTAAAAGAGATGGCTAAAAATTTTTCCGAAGCAGGAAAAGAAGCTATGATGAAACCAGAAAATTGGATAGTTCCAAATAACACTTGTCCTGAATGTGGTATGGAAATGACTAATGAAGGTGGTTGTGTTACTTGCAAGAATTGTGGATATTCTAAGTGTGATTAGGAGGTAATAGTATGTTAAGATTCTTATGGAGAGTATTAGAAATGGTAGTTGAAGTATTCGTTAAAGCAGTAATGTTATCATTTGCAATCTTGATGTTCCTTTTATTAATGTTAGTTTTAATATTTTAATACGCGAAAAAAACATATTCCTTTATGAAAAGAATATATAAAGGAGAGGTTATTATGATGGAATTAAGTTTAGTAAAAATGGTAAGTGAAAAAGAATTAGATGAAGGTTTAAGTCTTTATGAAAAAGCATTAAAAGCTAAAACAAAATTAGCTAGAAATACTTTATTAAGAAAGGCTGCCGACTCACTAGGATTTGAAACTATAGCAGATTTATTAGATTTCTTTACTATATTATAACCTAATCGATATTGACTTAATTAAGGATGAGCCTTACACGGGCTTGTCCTTTTTATTTTAATTTTATAGGAGGATTATTATGAGTGGAAAATATTGTAAACTTATGGAACAAAGAAATGACTTAATAAAATTTATAAAAGAAAAAGAAATAGAAAGAATAGAAACAGATTTATTTAATTTTAGTAAGTTAGCACTTCTTTATGAAATTCTAGAAAAAATAGATATACAATTATTAAAGGAGGCGATGTAAGATGACATGTAGAAGAAAAACTAAAAAAGAAAGAGAACTAGTTGCAGATATTCACAAGCTATGCAATTTATATTGTAGTCAACATGAATGTTATGAATGTAAATATGGAACTTATCCTAATGAAGACTGTCCTAAAGCTTACGTTATTGATTTATTAGACAAGCATAGAGATTACGAAGAAGAGGAGGAAGAATAATGAAAGTATATGCGGTTATATCTCAATGGATGGATTGCGATGGTGATTGGATAGATAGAAGAGTTGAAAAAATTTGTAAAACTAGAGAAGCAGCCGAAAGATATATGGAAGAGCATTTTAGATATGGAAGAATTCAAGTATTTGAACTATACGAATAATTAAATTAAAAAGATATTTTTGAAAGGGAGGTAACAACTATGAGCAAGGAATATGACGAATATTTAAAAGAACATTGCGCAAATGTTAGAAAAGGATTCTACTGGATTAGAAGAAGTTTGCCTGAAGTACTTATCGATATTCCTGGCGTTGATTACGAATTAAATATATTACTTCATGATGATACAAAGTATAATAACGACGAATACGATGCATACGATGAATATTTTTACGGAAAAAAATCAAAAGACAGTGAAAAGAAAATGAGATACGCGTTCCAAAATCATATTCATCAAAACCCTCATCACTGGCAGCACTGGGTTCATATTACAGATAACGGAAAACCTAGTGTCATAGCATTAGATATGCCTTATGAATATATTATCGAAATGATTTGTGACTGGTGGTCATTCAGTTGGAAGTCTGGAGATGTGTTTGAGATATTTGACTGGTATGAAGAGAATAAAAAGACTATGAAATTAAGTAAAAGAACAAGAGATACAGTTGAAGATATTTTAGATAAACTTGAAAAGAAACTAATTAAAGTTAGGGGACCTAGAAAATAATTAAGGGAGGTAATTAGTATGTCAAGTATTATATTTTGGGGAGCTGTCATTATTGGTGGCTCTTTTCTTTATATTGGTTTAGGAGGACAGCCTTCTAAAAAAGAAGAAAAAGAACAAAAAGAAGAGCATCATTATGATAAAGAAACATATGAATATTTTTGTAAATTACCATTAGATGAACAAGAAAGATATTTTAAAGAAAACTTGGATTTGAGATATTACAAAGATGATTCAACTGTTGGATTAACAAATGATAAATACTTGAATGCTAAACACGCTGAAGAAATATCAAGACGCACTGGTAAACCATTCACTAATATATATAAAGTTTATTAATAGGGAGAGTGTTTTATATGATTAATAAATTCTTAGATAACTATGAGTTCTATAAAACTTATGAAGAGAATGGTCCATTTTCTAATGAGACTATAAGAAAGGCTGATAGATTTTTAGCAATCAAAAATAAGAAAAAGAAATCTAAAAGAAAACAAAGAATCACTGTTAATCAATTAAAGAAAAAAGAGGGGCGTGAATGTTATGAAAACGTGTAAAGTTAGACCAACATATTTTCAATGTGGGTTATGCCTTGATTACCAAATAGAAAGCTCTGTTGTAGCATTATGTGACCAATGTGAGCCTGCTAATAAGATATTTGACTTAGTATGTATCACGGACGATTATGCAATTGTTATGGACGAAAAAGGAGAAATGGAAAGAGTGGAAGTAGAAAGAATTCATGATATACAAGAGGAGGATTAATATGGTTAAATTTTTTAAGCGTCTATTCTGTAAACATGAATATAGAATGGAAGAATATTTCTTTGGTGATATGAAAAATTACGGAAGAGGCGTTGGAGTATGTATAAAATGTGGAAAAAGGAAGGTGTTGAAATAATGAAAATAAAATTAAAAGGACCAATTGATAATTATTGTCAACGCTGTTTAGAAGTTAGAAATATGGAATTACCAAACTGTGAAAGAGAATGGGAATATTATAGAAGAGGGTTACAAGTTAATCCTATTATTTATGAGGAGGTAAAAAGAAATGAAAATAGATAAATTTAAACACACTGATAATTGGCAAGATGTTAAGGATGCAACTATGAATACAATAGGAAAAAATACAGGAGCATATCCTGATAGTAAATGGAAAAGACAATTGATATTATCCGAGCATTCACCAATAAGAAAATTAAAATTTGAATGGCGTTGGTATGATTTGAAATCATGGGTTTCTGTACATTTTGTTAGACATAAATTCGGTATAGACCACTTTGTTAAAACACAAAGAACTGATCGTACAGGAGTTAATAGAGATGATTTACCACAAGGTAGTTTAGTAAACCATGAAGTTGAAGCAAATGCACAAGCGCTTATCAATATATCTAGAAAAAGATTATGTAGTTGCGCGTCTCCTGAAACTAGGGAGGCGTGGAAAGCTGTTAAGAACGAGGTAGCTAAGACTGAACCTGAATTAGCAAACTGTATGGTTAGAGAATGTATTTACAGAGGTTTCTGTCCTGAGATGTTTGGTTGTGGATATGATAAGACTGTCGAATTTGAAAGAGAATTATATAAATATAGAAATGGATGTGACTGCGGTAGAATAGTAACTAAAACATACGAGGATAAGATGATAAGATAAAAGGAGATGAATAGTATGTTTTTGATATTAGTAGTTCTTGTATGTATTAATTGCGCCTTATGGAAAATAGCTAAAATTTTAGAAAGGAGATTAAAGTAATATGAAGTTCTATATTATTGAAAAAATATTCGAATTTTTGATAGTTTGTCTAATTATAATATTTACCTTAATAATATTGATAGAGGGTTAAAGGAGCGCAAATTATATAAGTAAAGGGGAGAGAGGTTATGTTATATTACGATTTAAATAAATATCAAATACCAAAGGACTATACTTATAAGAGTTATATTAATGAGGCAGTTAGCAATATTAGAAAAGGGAACAATGCTGACTATTATAAAGATACTTTATTTAGATTAACATATCCTGTTGCAATAGTAGAACTAAACAAATACGCTAATATTGATGAAATCACTGAGTTGTTGCCTATAATGAGTATTGCATTTATGAAAACTGTTGAAAAATTTGATTGCAAAAAACAAAATAGCTCATTCATGAATTATTACAAAAGAACTATACACAACGATGTAATACTTGCTTACGATAAGCACCGAGAAACTAATGAGAAAACTAGAGAGGAAATTAAGAAACGTAAAAAAACTATGACATCTTTAGATCATCTTGTTAATATTAGCACTGATGACGAGGTAGCTTTATATGAACTTATAGAGGATGACAAAGCTCGTATAGACGAAAAGGTATCATACGAAGAACTTGTTGATGTTATATTTGAAGATATTGATGCTATGTTCCCTAAAGCGCAACAAAAGAAAAAAGATATTTTCATAAGTTATGTTAATGCTTGTATTACTGACGAAAAATATGATCGAAAGAAAGCAGCTAAAGAATTTGGCGTGTCTATAAGTTATATATCTAGAGTCGTAGCTAACTACAAAGAAATATTAAAAGATAAATTAAAAAGGAGAGGATATACATGTTAGGTAGAGTATTATTTTACGGTTTGTCATATTTTGTAGTTGTAGGTTTGATAGTTCTATTCTTTATGGGAGCGCATGAAGACGATTTATAATGGTCAGTTTTATTTTTAAAAAGTGGGCAGTGGTCAGTTTTATTTGGCCATTCCCTATTTTTTTTTACAAAAGTTAGAAAAAAGTGGCCAAAAATGGCCAGAAAAAGTGGCCAAAAGCCCACTTTTATTTGAAAAGTGGCCACCCCTCAAACCCAGTGATTGCAACGGTTTCAGGGGTCTTGTGGCCAAAAACCCACTTTTTTCTCTTATTAATGTGAAAAAAAAATAATAAATATATATAGATAGGCAAAAAAAAGTGGCCTTTTGACCACAAACTATTTTTTGGAGGGATTATAATGAAAAAAGAAGAAATGTGTGTTAATTGTGTATTTTGTGAAACGAATAATGGAGTAACATATTGTGCTGTAACAGGAGGTATGACTGAAACTGATGGATATTGTTTAACTTTTAAAAAAGAAAAAGAAAAAGACGAATATATCGATCCATTAATGTCTAGAGAGGAAATGGTAAGTATAACTGCCGAAATAAAGAGTGAAAGTTTTCCAAAGATATATAGACTTATAGAATACTTAAAAGAAGAATATTTAATCGAAGATATACAAGTTGCCAAAGTGCTTGAAGCAGGAGAAGAATTTTATAGAGCTAAACTAAAATATAAAGAATTTCCTTTTTAGTTAGGAGGGGATATTATGGGGGATAGAAGTTTAATGCAATTTTTATTTATATGTATATGCGTAATATTTTTGTGTTCACTTATAGTGGACTCAATTAAAAACAAAATGAACAAGTAGGAGGGTATATTATGAAACTATGTGGTAATGAAGGATGCAGATGCGAATATGTTCAAATGTGTGCTTTATGTAAACACTATAATTGGAACTATGGAGTTTTAAATAATGATTTATATGCTGATCTTATGTGTAATTTAAAAAATGATTTTGTAAAAGGTTTTAACTATTGTGAAAATTTTGAATGCTTTAGATTAGAGGACAATTATGAAGAAAGAAAATAATTAGGGTACGCGAAAAAAACATGCCCTTTTATGAGGAGAGAGATATGATGTGGGATTACGGGAGTAAAGAGCAGTCGTTTGGTCTTAGACTAAGTGGAGGACTGTATATCTCGTCCTTTTTGTTTTTAGAAGAGAGGCTTGAAAAAAGTATAAGAAGAAATTCTTACTCTCTTCTTTTTCATTAAGAGCGATGAAACTATATTTTAAAGAGGAGATGATTGTATGTACGAAATTTTAAAAACCTTATCAAAACCTAATATGTCAATACTAATGATGATGAAATTGTATTATTAAGGTTTGAAAGGGGATATTCTATTATGGGGAAATTAGAAAGAGATTTTCAAAAAAATTTAATTAAAGAATTAAAAGATATTTTTGTTGGATGTATAATCATGAAGAATGATTCTGCCTATATTCAAGGAATACCAGATCTTTTAATTTTATACAATGACAAATGGGCAGCTCTAGAAGTAAAGAAATCTAGAGTTGCATCGCATCGTCCTAATCAAGAATATTATGTTGACAAAATGGACGACATGTCATTTGCAAGATTTATATATCCTGAGAATAAGGAGGTAGTATTAGATGAACTTCAACAAACATTATTCTCTGGAAGGTAAACATGCATTTCTTGGCGCTAGCAAATATCATTGGATTAATTATGATGCTGATAAATTAGTAGATTCATATTCTAAATTTCAAGCAACATTAAATGGCACTATCTTACATGACTTTGCTTGCCAATGTATAACTTTAGGACAAAAATTACCTAAATCTCAAAAGACATTAAACATGTATGTTAATGATGCTATTGGATTCAAGATGAAACCAGAACAAGTTTTATATTATTCTGATAATTGTTTTGGAACAGCAGACGCAATTATATTTAGAAACAATTTATTAAGAATACACGATTTAAAAACTGGTGTAACCAGAGCACACATGGAACAGCTTGAGATATATGCTGCTCTTTTCTGTTTGGAATACAATAAGAAACCTAGCGATATTGATATGGAATTAAGGATTTATCAAAACAATGAGATTATTGTCCATAATCCTACAGTGGAAGATATTCTACCTATTATGGATAAGATAATCACGTTTGATAAAATAATCGATAAAATGAAGATTGAGGGGGAATAGTAAATGGCTTATCAAGATAAACCACCTATTGATGAACTATTACACTATGGAATGCCTAGACGTTCAGGAAGATATCCTTGGGGAAGTGGTAAAGACCCCTACCAACATAGCGGAGACTTTCTATCTAGAGTTGACGAACTAACTAAAAAGGGCATGAGTGAAAAAGATATTGCTGAAAGTATGGGATTGACTACTAGCCAATTAAGAACACAAAAATCTTTAGCTAAAGATGAAAGAAGACAATTAGAAGTCGACACAGCTAAAGGTCTTAGAGAAAAAGGATATTCTCTTAATGAGATAGCTAAACAAATGGGTTATAAAAATGACTCATCTGTTCGTTCTTTATTAAATGAACAATCTGAAAGTAGAATGAAACAAGCTAAACAAACAGCTGACTTCCTTAAAAAACAAGTAGACGAAAAAGGAATGATAGACGTAGGTGTTGGTGTTGAAAGGGAATTAGGTATATCAAAAGAAAAACTTAAAACTGCTTTATATATTTTGGAAATGGAAGGATATAATACATTTGGAGGTGGAGTTCCTCAAGTTAATAATCCAGGTAAACAAACCAATTTAAAAGTATTATGTCCACCAGATACACCTTATAAAACAATAATAGATAAAAACGGTAATGAAAGAAAAGTATCTAGTGCTATATATGATTATCAGAATGTACACTCAGTACATGAATATACATCACATGATGGAGGACAAACATTCGATAAATTTGTTTATCCATCATCTATGGATTCTAAGAGACTTGCTATAAGATATGCTGAAGATGGTGGATTAGAAAAAGATGGACTAGTTGAAATAAGAAGAGGTGTTGAAGACCTTAACTTAGGTAATTCTCATTATGCACAAGTTCGTATTATGGTTGATGGAACTCACTATATAAAAGGAATGGCTGTATATTCTGATGATTTACCAAAAGGTGTAGATGTAATGTTCAACACTAATAAAACAAAAGATAAATCTAAACTTGAAGTATTGAAACCGATAAAAGATGACCCAGATAATCCATTTGGTTCTTTAATCAAAGCTGGTGGCCAAAGTTACTATACTGATAAAAATGGTAATAGAAAACTTTCATTAATAAATAAGAGAGCAGAAGAAGGTGACTGGGGCGAATGGGCTGATAAATTACCTTCACAATTCTTATCTAAACAAAACTTATCATTAGTAAAGAGACAATTAGGCTTAGCATCTGCAGATAAACAAGCAGAGTTTGATGAAATAATGAGTTTAACTAATCCTACTGTTAAGAAAGCATTACTTAAATCATTCTCTGATGACTGCGATTCAGCAGCAGTGCATTTACATGCAGCAGCATTACCTAGACAAAAGTATCAAGTAATCTTACCGGTACCTTCAATGAAAGATAATGAAATCTATGCTCCTAACTATAATGATGGAGAAAAGGTAGCGCTAGTTAGATACCCTCATGGAGGACTATTTGAAATACCAATCCTTACTGTCAACAATAAACACAAAGAGGCCAAAAAATTAATAGGAGCTAATGCTAAAGATGCTGTTTGTATTAATAGTAAAGTAGCAGAGAGACTATCAGGAGCAGACTTTGATGGTGATACAGCAATGGTTATTCCTACAGGTGGTAGTGTTAGAATAAGTTCTAAACCACCATTAAAAGCGTTAGAAGGATTTGATCCTAAGATGGAATACCCAGAGCGTCCAGGAATGAAGTATATGAAAACAGGTAAGAAAGACAATACACAAAATGAGATGGGTAAAATTTCTAACTTAATAACTGATATGACATTACTTGGAGCTAGTGATGATGAATTAGCAAGAGCAGTTAGACATTCAATGGTTGTTATCGATGCTGCTAAACATAAACTAGACTACAAGAAGAGTGAAGCAGATAATAACATTAAGGCACTAAAGAAGAAATACCAAGGACATGTTGACCCTGAAACAGGAAGATACAGTGAGGGTACAGGTACAATAGTATCCCGTGCCAAAGGACAACAATCAGTACTTAAAAGACAAGGTTCTCCTATTATAGATCCTGAGACAGGTAAACAATCATGGAAAGTAGCAGATGATTTAACATATGAAAAGAAAATAGTAGATAAGAAGACTGGAAAAGTTAAAACTAAAACAATAACTAAGACACAAAAAAGTACTAAGATGTTCGAGACTGATGACGCATACACATTGGTATCAGATAGTAGGAACCCAGTTGAATTAGTATACGCAGACTATGCTAATCATCTTAAAGCCCTAGCTAACCAGGCCCGTAAAGAAATGGTAACTACCCCCGACATTCCTTATAACCCTATCGCCAAGGCTAAATATCAAAGGGAGGTAGATAGTTTAGTAGCTAAGGCTAACGTAGCACTAAAGAATGCACCACGTGAACGTCAAGCTCAGACCCTAGCTAACGCCATAGTTCAAGCCAAGGTAAAAGACAACCCCGATATGACTAATAAAGAGAAGAAAAAGGTTGGACAACAGGCCCTAGATAAGATGAGAAGACAGGTGGGGGCTAAGAGAGAGTTAGTTCAGATTACAGATAAAGAATGGGAAGCTATACAGGCAGGTGCAATAAGTACTAATAAATTAAAGACTATCCTAAACAATGCTGATATGGATAAAGTTAAACAATTAGCTATGCCTAGAAGTACTAAAGAACTAAGTCAGGCTAAGATAAACCATATAGCTACTCTTAAAGCTTCTGGCTATACTAATGCCCAAATAGCACAAAAACTAGGTGTATCTACATCAACTATAATCAAGTATTCAAATAAGTAATTATTTGTTTGATTATATGTAATTAATTTGTTTGATTGATTGTTTGATTAATGTTTTAATAAATGTTTGTATAAAGTTTTGAAAGGAGCTTAATTAAAATGAAAGTAATGTTATCAACAATTGATAATCCTTTTAATCCTTTTGAAGATTTCAATTCTTGGTTTTTGTTTGATGTTGAAAAAGGTTACAATTCATGTTCATACTTAGCAAGAATAGCTAAAACATCAAATGAATTCACAGAAGAAGAAGAAGCAGAAGAGATTGAAAGAGCTATTGATGAAATAATTCAATATGATTTTATGAATTTATATATAAAAGTAAAGCAAGAAGATTCAGAAGAAGATTAACGCACCCTGGAGAATTATTTTACAGAGGCGGGGGATGTGCGAAATTTGCACCCCCTCCCTGCAT
>ERZ773181.305-NODE-305-length-58095-cov-8.570865_pt1 | contig 58095 bp, 83 predicted proteins | sample MGYA00581001_ERZ773181 | MGnify/ENA primary metagenome ERZ773181 (study PRJEB29015, sample SAMEA2737780) | human gut metagenome | biome: human gut; feature: human-associated habitat; material: faeces | place: China | collected 2012 ...
GCCGCCGGAGCGGTGCTTAAGCCGTAAGGCGGGAATTGTGCGGTGTTGCCCTAAATTGTTTTATGCCCGCAAATGCCGCAGCATGTTTTCATACCTCTGCCTTGCATCCGGCACAATATTCTTGACCGGGTAAACATGATAAAGGCCTTTGCCTACTTCCGGGATCACGTTTTCCCGGCGTTCTCCTGCCGTTTTTTCAGGCTGAACAACATCTGCGTACTTTTTTTAAAACCAGCTTGACAATTTTCCCCTGCTGCGGTATATTAATTAAGTCAACAACATGGGCTCGTAGCTCAGCTGGGAGAGCGTTCGGTTCGCATCCGAGAGGTCGAGGGTTCGATCCCCTTCGAGTCCACCAGACGTAGCAAATCCGAACCTACCACAAAAGGCAAGAAATCAACGATATTGTGTTGAAAAGTTCTTAGTGGTTGGCAACGTATTTGTTCAGGTAATAAGGCGTTATCAGTTCTAGGTAGCTGGTAGCGCCTTTGCTTTTGCAATAATTTATCATTTAATGCAGTAAATTATCTTGTTTTTACAAATTATTTACAATTAGTTTGTAAACAATTTATTAACGGATAATTTTTGTTTCCAACTAATAATTGTAGATTTATACTTTTCGGATTTCTTTTTAAAAATATTCTACTTTGTATCATTTTGTAACTATTTGTAATATTTTGCCGTGATTTTGCTGCGATCGCCGTATAGTTAAACTATAAATGGAGTTAAAAAAAGAAATAGTGGACAAATCTTTAGACCACCAAATTACTGTTGACTGTATATTAAGCAATAGCTATAACAAAAATAGAAAAGGCACTACGACAAGCGATTAGTCCTATCTAAAGTAATTGCATTTATGTTGCCCTAAAAACCGTCACTTGGCAGAGTGATAAAAGGCAAAAAATAAGAAGAAGAGCTTTTGTACTCTTCTTCTTATTTTTGTATAGGTACGTCAATTTACTCTTAATGATGTTATGTAGTTTGCTTATTCAACATTGATACCACGCATGATAAAGTCCGAAGGAGTTTCACCCATTAGTTTGCAAAGGCAGACAAAACGGCCAATCCACTCATTGAATACTGCGTTTTCGTTAAAGGTGACTTTTGCATAGTTAAAAGAATAGCCATGGCTCTTTGCCCAGGTATCATGTGTGCCATAACTACAATCTAAGATGACGGATCGATTTTTGATAATCCAGATTATACTAATGCCTTGCTCGCACAGTGTTGCCATCATGCTCAACGCGTTCTGTTTGGCCGATTCTGTCACTACGTTATTCCAGCGGATCTTCTGGCTGTCCTCATATTCCGCGCACGCATCGTCCACTGCCTTATGTGCCGCTTTCGGGTCACTCACATCAATCGTCACACTGCGTAGCGTGGTTGGCTCTGTACTGCTCGTTGGTGCTCCACATTCCTCCGGCGCAATCAATACGTAGCAGTTCGGGTCAAGCTTCAGCTCACTGGCCGCCAGCACACCGCTCGGCTGCAGCCACCGCCCATAGAGGATCTGACCATCTACCACTTTGGTAATAACAAACGTATCGCCTTCGCAGGCCGAATACTGGTTTTTACCAGCTCGGTGCGTCTTGGTAATTCGTACCCGGTCGCCCGGTTTTGCCAAGCAATGCCCCATGGTATCTCTAATTGTTGCTTCTTTCATTGATAATTCATCCTCCACGATAATTCATCCTCCACTATGGTTTTTTATGATTTAATCATTTTCGCGCCACATCAAGGACAAAACTTCGGCAGCATTTCCTGTTCATCTGTTCCATCGTCAATACAGTAATCACAGGCAGAGCAGTTCCAGACATCGTATACCGGGTTTCCGTCCGTGTAACCGTCGTACTCACCAATCCAATGTACTGTTGGCCTGTACTGTTGGCCGCGCAGAGATTCCGGGTCAATGGTGGGCATAATATCAATGTCGCCAGTTCCAACTGCGTAAAACTCGCCACTTTCTGGAGTATCACGAAACATTACCTTTACAACACGCTTTTTAAGCTCATCTGCATCAATTAACCGCATTTTTATACTTCCTTTGCTCTTTGGTTAAAATCATTTTGAAGTGACAGCGCGGGCATTCTGAGGCGGTCATATGTGCCTGGCACAGCATCCCACAATTAGAGCATACTGAGTAATAATCTTTAACCCATTCCCATGTTGCAATTTTTCTTGCTTCATTAACTCTCTTTGAAGTCTCAAATACTTTACAAGCTGCATCCAAAATACTTTGTGCATTCAAACTGTCTGAATCCAAAAGACCTTGCTCGTAACCTTTGTTATAGGCTTTATAAAGCTCAAATTCATTTTTTTCTGAATAAGGATTGCTATTGGGGTTATCCATTTCAAACCATCCTTTCTGGTTCCATCTGATCGCCGAAATAGTATTTATGTACATCAGCAGATCCTATCCAACGATCAAAGCTATCATTCCAGCTATAGTTATATGCTTTTTCTGGCACATGAATAATACAAGGAACTCTTCGACCTCGCATATCGTCCTTACACCAGCCACTATTACAAGTACCACTAGAAGGTTCCAGTACCAAGTCTTCAAACGGAAAAACAACATCTCTGTAACCTTTGACGTATTCGCCATAAACTTCACCGGCGTTACATTCATATGGCGTATCATCCCAATCATCGCCATACCATTCAGTTAAATTATCATCGCCAAGATAGAACCGCACCAGGTTCCCTTTGCGCTCAAAATCAATAATTTTCATTAAGTTTCTGTTTCCTTATTGTTTTTATCAATCAAATCCCAATCAAATCCCAATTTTTATCTGTCTGATCATTCATTTCTTTGCATTTTGAAGATCGCCGAGAAACAAATCAATCAATAGTTCATCAGATGTTTTGGTAAGCAGGTCATCTGCGGTCGGATTAGACTTCAAAATTTCCATCACCAACTGCGCTGTGAATTTTGCATAGATTTTTCGCATCAATTTATAAAAGACGTCTTCTTTTAATGTAACTCCAGTAATTGCTTCAAACTCTTCAAGAGTAAAAATCCCATCATCTTTCATTGATAAACCTCATTAAAATAATCTTCTAAAGCTTCCGTGCAAATTCGAGAATTTTTCTGCTTTTGTTTTCTTCTCGGAGCACGATTCATACAACGTTTTAACCAGCGTTTACGGTCACGAGACATACAAATCCAGTGCCGTTCATTAAATACAGATTGGCAGTATTGTTCTTTGCCATCTGAGAAACGTTTATACTGAGCTTTCTTTGCCATTTTGGGATTCCTCTATAAGTTTTTCCATATCAAATATACCCGTAATAGTTCTTCCACAATAAGGGCAAAAATCATATTCCGATCCTAAATATGTACTCTTTCCGCATTTAGAACAGAGATATTTATATTTTTGGGCGGTCGCATCTCCGAAAGCAATGCTATATTCTTTCTTTGCGTATAAGAAGGTCTTCCCTCTTATCAAAGATGGTCTTGGGTTAAAAAATGGTTTATACTCGTTTCTCATCACTTTGTTGATTTTCTGCCAAGTCACAATGACCCCATATAAAATAGCAGAAAAAATTAACATAACACACGGGGCGATAATAAATACCAAAAGCAGACAGCGAAGAACATAATCATAGTTTGAATCAAATACTGGCATTCTACTGTTCCCTTTCTAAACTTTATTTAATGGTTAGAACTCGTAGCCTAGAATCTTGAAACTATCATGCAGAGCATCGAACGAATTCTCCCAGTCCTTATAGTTTTTCTGTGTGATCTCTGTTACTGGGTTAAGCACAATCCAATCATGTAACTGCCGCATCTCGTCAAGCAACAACTGTAAGTCGCCAGCAATCTCTTTCTTGTGGGTTTCAAATTCTTCATTGGTCATTAGTAATTCTCTCCTATGCACATAATCAACTAAGACATTGATCTTCCGGCTGGCTTCGACTATTCCAATCAGCATATCTCGTCAAATCTTCAGCTCTTCAGCACTCAACATAAAATCATTATATTTTTTACATTCATCAATTATCTTTTTGCCATAATTAGGGCAGTATTTGAATTTACATTTAGGATGTTTTACAATGATTCCACAACTACTGCAAACAAAATCATCATAATGATTGAATTTACTTATATTATGTGTTACGTTGTTTGTACTCATATTAAGATTCCTTTCCTTGCTTTTTAAGCCATTCTTGAAAAGCTTTTTGATGGGCCGGATCTTTGTAATATTCTGCTGCAAAACGTGCAACAAGGGATGCAAATGGAATAAAAATCGAATCTTGTTGAGGTTGTGTCGCTGCCATTTTACCCTCCTGTTTGAATTTTATATTAAATGATAAAATAAAATCTTACGGCACATTTTCTTTTTTTAGAATTTTAACAGCTGTAGTTAGGCTCTTAATAGCATAATTGATATCGCTTGGGAGATTTTGTGGGCCAAAACTAATTCGTACAGAACAAAGAGCTTTTTCATCTGAAAGACCAATAGCTTTCAAAACATAACTAGGCTCAACAGCATGACTGTTACAAGCAGATCCTGTTGAAATATAAACGCCACACATAGATGTAAGAGACACCAAGCTTTCGGCCTCAACGCCATCAATGCTAATATTTAGAATACCTGGATACTGCCACATGCTAGGATGGTATTTTCCATCCTGAATATAATCCGCACCATTGATTGTAATAGATGCACACTCCGACAACGCTTTAATACAATCTTCTCGATAATGTTGATATAAAACGTTAGGCGCAACAAGACAATTTACCATACGCATTTGTTTTATAGCTTCTTCTAACGCTGCAGCCATTGCTGTGATACCAACAACATTTTCTGTACCAGAACGGAATTGACGTTCTTGCCCGCCACCATAAATAAATGGGCTAAATAAATACTGCTTTGACTTTTTAATATAAAGGCAGCCAACTCCTTTTGGGCCACCAAACTTGTGAGCAGAAAATGTAAGCGCATCCACATCCAATGCTTTAATATCAACTGGGATATGCCCAACAGCCTGGGTGGCATCCGTATGAATGATACCCCCTGCTGTGTGAACATAAGATGCAATTTCTTTAATTGGATTGATTGTTCCAATTTCATTATTGACCATCATCAGGGAAACGATGGGATAAATTTTGCAACCATGCAAAGGCTTTGAAAACATTTTCTCATCTGGCAAAACAATGCCAACTTTAGAGAAGTCGTAATCCGATTCTGAACTTGAAAAGGAGTTGCAATTTACAGGGATAAATCTGTACGAAGAATCCATATTCTTTTTGAATGGTTCCAAAATAGAATGATGTTCTACATTAGATGTAAAGATAACTTTTTCATGCCTTTTAGTGTTTTTAGAAGGAAAGTATTTTGATAGCCCTTGTACAGAATTCAAAAACCAGTTATTGGATTCAGTAGCGCCAGATGTAAAAAATAATTCATTAGGACTACAATTCAGGCATTTTGCAATTTTAATACGACTTTCATCCAATAGCCTTGCAGCTTTTACCCCTTCAAAATGTAAGCTAGAAGGATTGCCATAAGTAGACATCAATTCATCGTTTTGATAAACCGCTCGTGCCGCCGGGGAAAGCGGTGTGGTCGCGGCATTATCAAGATAAACTTTCCTTAATGTAGCCATTTTTCTCTCCTTCTTGGTTATACTGTATCAAAATTTGGAGTAGGATTTGAATATACGCAAGGCGTTGTGCATTGTGGGCACGGCTCTATACATTCTTCTACAAACTTAATAGATGGAATAAGTTCAAAGCGATATTCCTGTGTTGCATTTGGATATTTTTCTTTATCCACTTTGCTGATAAACATTTCAAGCGGGCGTGCCCAGGTTGCACCATATTTCTTTCCTACTTCACGGTAGACAACAAAAATTTGATCTTCTTCCGTATGAGATGCTACAGCCAAAACCTCAATGATATGACCCTTAAAATGACGATATTTTTCACCAGGAATCACTGCATATGGAACGTTAGGATATTCCCGCATATTAAATTTCCTCCGCCATTTGCTCAATAATTTTAATTGTTTCTTCTAATTCATAGGCTGTATTACAAACATGCTTCGCCTGTGCTATAAACGTATAATATGTATTAAGCGTTTCCACAAAAAGCACAACCACATTTTGTTCTGGATTGTTTGTCACCTTACCATCAATACAAATTTTAACTGGGCAGATATGTATTGATACGATATTAGAAGTACAAATATAGGGATATGCAATTGTGTTTGGAGCCTTTGGTGCTCCTGCAAAAACCAATCGATCACTATTGAGTGAAACTAAAATACACTCTCTTTCGATGACCGCAGAGCCTTTTACATTGGGATATTGTGATTTATCCAAACATGTTTTAGAATCTTGAATGCTAGTTAGAACCCATCGTGGGGAGATCCTATCAAGATAACATTTAATGTCTTGCATAAACACCCCTTTATTAAAAATATAATTTGTTGCGAAAGTTTATTTTAATATAATGGTATTGACGTTTTTACAAGTTGTCGAAGTTCAAGTTTACTTGGAAGAACATCTCTGCAAAAATAAGCACTGCCAAATGATGTTCCCTCTTGCGGGGCGTCCATATGGGTTTTATCATGGAAACCAATGCGAGAGTCAAAACAAAGTAATTGGATATTGTTTTGAAAAATCGCAAAACGAGATTTGCCTTGAATACTATTTGCGGGAAGTAAAAGAGCAAATGGCTTACCTAACTGGCAGCAACGTTTAAGAACTTCGTCCTTTTTGCTGAACGGCGGATTAGAAATTATAATGTTCCAATGTTCTGGTTGATAAGAAAAGAAATCCTGGCCGGAAAATAAAGAGCCATATACTACTTTATATCCTGCTGTTTTGAAAGTTTTGACAAAAGCCGACCAGGATTCATCAAAAGGACACCAGATCACATAATCCTCATTCGGGGGGGGGCAAAAACTCTAGTAGAGGTTTGACTGCATAATACGGAGTGTACCGTTCATCCCCTGCTACCGAAATATCAGATTGAAGATATCCTTTGTTTAGAGGCATTTAAGAGTTTGTGGCGCAATTCTTGTTAAGGATAAATTTAGGGATCGGTTCATTAAAGAACTTACAAAGACAAACACATTTACCAATCCAAGGATTATATACATCTTTTCCATGAACTTTAGTACGAACATCACGACCATGGTAAGGTTTACACCCACACTCCACGCCTTCAACGGTGCCAAAATTCGTACTCAGCATAGTCATTCCATGTACTTTATTACAATACCAAACAATACTAACGCCTCTACGACACAGCATGTTCATACGATCAATGGCAATCAGTTTGGCGTCTTCAATTTCTTGCTCTGTCCAATTAAAGAGCGCTTTTTGTACTCTTCTTTCTCTTTCTCGTATATTTTAGTCAAATTTTTAATTGTCTCAATACCAGATTCGGGGTGCTCTAAATCGAGTGTAAGGTTTTTAAATCTAACAGGCAACTTATTTTCCATTTTTCATTCTACCTCTTATATACGATCAATCTTCTGTATTAAGATTACTAATAGTATCTTTCGCGCTATCAGAATAGCCATATGCATGAATAATATTTGCTTTAGAAATTTGAGAAATTTGAGCCGTTCCATTACTGCTGTTCACGATAGGACTTTTGCTTTTGAAAGTATCTGTATTGCTGATCGTGTTTGTGTTATATGTATCGTATGAAATATAATCGTTCAAAGAACGCTTTTGCAAATATTCCTTAATTGTTGTACGCTTAATAATTCTGCCAGCAGAATCAAATTCTTCCATTACTGTTTCTTTTACAACTTCAGGAGTATTTGTTTTATAAACCATTTTTAATACCTCTTTGTTTTTATAAAGCCTGTTTATTTTTTTTAGCCAACAGCAAAATTTTCAGGAAAGTGTTTTTTCATTACAGCGATAGGAAATTCTTCAATCTCAGAAGCCCAAACACAGAGAGATTTGTTACCGTTATGTAAATTACTCCATACATATGGGAAACCACCAATGCCGTCAAACAGGCTACCGAGCGTGGCATTCTCCGGCAGGCGGTCAGCGATGCCGCCGAGAACGTAATACCACTGCGGCAGGGCAATGGAATTACCCAGCGCCTTATATCGGGGTGTGTCAGCGGCCTTATGGATTTTCCCCTTGCTATCTACCCATTCTCCGAGGTCTGTCCAGCCATCGGGATAGCCTTGCAAGCGCTCACACTCGATAGGAGTCGGGCGGCGCACAATCCAGCGGATGATTTTTTCAATTACGACAGAAGTATAATCCGTAATTCGGCTATTGTGGTCGCCGGTCATGGTAGGGGATGTTATACCATCGCCGTTGCCCCTTGCATCGTAAATCTTTGGCTTGGCTACGTGGTTGATGTAATTATCGCAACTATCTGCATAAGCAACTCCATGGCGATCTACAGTGTTAAGAGTAAAGCTACAATCCTGTTTGATTCCACTACCATTTTGATTGGTTTCTCTATCAATCAAGTTGCCATAAATGCAAAATACTGTTTGATCTTGTAAGGTGGAGAGGGTGGCGCTCTTTTCGGTCTGCACCAACGCACCCTTGCCGTCACCCTCACACCCGGAACGGATTTTTAGAGTGTAGGCTTTGGCATCCTCAAGACAGCAGACCCCATGCTCGTGACCTTCCTGCAAAGTATAGGCGGCATCACCCGCCTGCCCGATACCGAGGCCCGTTCTTTCACCGAGAGATTTATGACGGGTCGCAATTTGGAGGTTTACGGGGATGGCATCTGTGCAATCTGCTGTTCCAGCGCCATTTTCAGCAGTTCGGGGAGCTGCTTGCCCCGGCGTGATGCCCGGCGCAAAATGCCCTCGCAGGCTTTCCGGCTCAAATAGTATTTCTCCGGCACGCCCACCTGTAAGATCGAGGACAAGCGAGATGCGCAGGCGACGTTGGGGAACGCCCCAATACTGGGCATCCATGGTTCGCCACGCAAGGCTCCATCCGTTACCTGATACCCCCCCTGCTTTACTCCATTTTGATTTTGGAGGTTCAGGAAGAGAAATGGCTGGCTCTTTGATTCGGATAAGTTCTTCCAGTACGGCGAGGAAATCTTTTCCTTTATTTGAGCTGAATGCTCCGGGTACGTTTTCCCAGACTGCATATTTGGGATATTCTCCATTTGTTGCCTCCTGCATTTGTTTAATAATCCTGACGGCCTCCATAAAAAGTCCGCTGCGTTGACCGGCAAGACCAGCACGTTTTCCTGCGATACTGAGATCCTGACATGGCGAGCCAAACGTAATCACATCTACTGGTTCAATTTTAGAACCGTCAATCAAGGTAATGTCGCCAAGGTGTTTCATTAAGTGTTGCCTCCGATAAGACCGTGCTCTTGCAGAAAGATAATAAAGTCGTCCATGGACAGGTTTTCTTTGAAAAAATTAAAGTCATAATCCTTAGTGGAACATTCTTTGTACTGCGTTTCAACAGAAACAGGTGCTTTGAAATTTTCTGCCGTAAAAAACCAGTCAAAAGTTCCATAAAATTTAACAAGTGGTTTATGAAGGAACATTGATTTATCACAGTAACAGTGATTGCTCCAGGGGTACTTGCAAGAAGCTACAGCATCATAGAATTCATAAAAGGTTCCAAAACTGTCAAGGTGTTTAGTTGGTTCACCCTCTAAAAACAACAAATCACTAGCAAAAATGTCATTTGATCCGTCAGAAATCAATATATACTTCGCAGAATAGAGTTTGTGCATTACTGTTCTCCTGTGCTACCAAAGCCGCCGTTACCACGGTCGGTATTGGGGAGTTCTGTGACCTGGGTGACGATGCAGTGGACAACGGGTTGGACGACCAGCTGGGCGATACGATCCCCGATGGCGAACGCCTGAGGTTCATTGCTGTAGTTATGTAAGGCCACGATGATTTCGCCGGTATAGTTTTCATCAATGACACCAACCATATTGGCGGGGGCGAGGCCGGTTTTGGTGGTAAGGCCGCTGCGGGGATAGACAGCGCCGAATGTGCCGTGGGGCAGCTTGATGGCGATGCCGGTATGTACTTTGGCGGTCATGCCAGGCTGGATAATACAGGTGGCAACGATGACGGTACCGGGTGCTTCCACACTGATGGCGTGCAGATCCAGGCCGGCGTCTGTGGGGTGAGCATAGGAGGGAAGGGGAATATCGGGGGCAAGAGGTTTGACGGAAAGTTCATCCTTAAAAACGACATCGCCTTCATCCAAGACGGCCTGAGAAAAATCTCCAGGGATAGTATAGTTTACATACGGAGTTTCATAGTGCATAAAGTATCTCCTTTACTTATACAGACCAATCATCTGGCGGCGAAGATAGCTAAACCAGGCGCGGCACATGGCGCGATAATTGGGCTTGACCAAGGGAACGGGTGCCGGAGTGGTCATGGGTTCGGGAGTTGCGGTTGGTGCCGGAGTAGCTGTGGGTTCAACAGTCGGTTCCACTGTAGGTTCCGGTGTGGCAGTGGGTTCAGTTGTGGGAGCAGGGACGGGGCCGCGCCACTGAGCGTAGAGGTCCATATTGCCGGTACAGACATATTCCTGATGAGGGGAATACCAGGTGCCGGAGCCGTCGGACTCTGTGTTCCAGCCGTTGAAGGTATTAGCGCCATAGGTAGGTTTGGAATCAATGATCTGATAGGTTTTGCCTTCCTCCTGCTTGAATTCTTTGGTGGCGAAAGAATAAGTCGGGCGGGACCAGTTGCTCCACCAGCAGCCGCCATTGGCGTGGTAGGTGACGATGTAAGTGGCGGCGGCGGTTTCGGGCGTGGAAGACTCGGCATAGGCGGTGGCGCTGAGCCGGGGGCAGAAAATAATCAAAACGAGCGTTGTGAAAAATGCTGCGAAGAGCACTCCAAAACGAAAAAGCTTATTGTATTTATTAAGATTCATAGGTTAGTTCTCCTTATACAAGATGATAGAGTTGGCGGCGAGGGATGCTTTGACATCAATGACCTGCTGGTTGCGGGAACCACAGTAGAGAAGAGTATAATCCTTTTGAGATTCGATGAAGGGACCTGTAACAATGACGTCCAGGAAGTTCATAATTTCAAGAGATTTGACGGCAGGCCATTCATAACCTGTCCAAAGCCAGATGGTTTTGGTGGGAAATTTGGTTTTTATAGCTTCGCATAGATCTGTGATAGCTTTTCTGTTCCCATTCTGGACAGCAAGAGGCTCGCCGCCCAGAATAGATAAGCCTGCAATATGCTCTGTGTGTTCAGATAGACTATTGCATATTTCGTTGTAAGTGCTATAGTTGAATGGTTTACCGCCATTGAAATCCCATGTACTCTCATTAAAGCAACCCACACAATGGATAGGACAGCCCTGTACAAAGAGTGCTGTGCGGATGCCAGGGCCATTAGCAATGCAATAATGTTTAATCTTGGCATAGTTCATCAGTCTGCCCCCACATGGTAAACACGATCATGGATATCCTGGGCGCGGCCATCATTGAAAGGATTGGTTGAGATGTAACCACAGATGCGAAGAGCAATGTTCATTTTATTGAAGTCATCGTTGCCACAGTTGGGACAATGGAATTTGAGATCGTCACCCATCTTAATATCGGTACAGCCACAAACGTGGCAATAACTGGTCATGGTGTTGATCTCAGCATACATAATAGTATTGTAAATATGCTTGATAATTTCCAAAACAGCGTCAATATTCTTTTCCATGTTTGGCGTCTCGACATAGCTTATCGCACCTCCCAGACTATAATGCTGGAATTCACTTTCGACAGACAGCTTGGAGAAGGCGTCAATGTGCTGAGATGGGGTAATGTGGTAGCTGTTGGTGACATAATCTTTATCCGTAATGCCCGGCACAATACCAAAGCGCTTTTGCAGGCACTTGGCAAACTTAAAGGTGGTGGATTCGATTGGGCTGCCATAAATTGAAAACCCGATATTAGTCTGAGCTTTCCATTCATCACATGCCTGATTTAAGCGCTGCATAACAGCGATACCAAAATCATACCCTTCTTTATCGAGTTGACTTTTGCCGGTCATATACTTGATACATTCATACAAACCAGCATAACCAAGGCTAATCGAGCTATAGTCACCATAAAGCAACTTATCAATCGTTTCGCCGGGCTTTAGACGAGCATACGCACCATACTGCCACAAGATTGGTGCCACATCAGACTTGATACCCTTGAGAGAATTGTGACGGGTCATAAGAGCGCGATAACACAATTCCAAACGTTCATCAAAAATCTTCCAGAATTTGTCCATATCACCACCAGAGGATAGAGCTACATCCGGCAGATTGATGGTTACAACGCCCTGGTTAAAGCGACCATAAAACTTTGGCTTACCGGCTTTGTCATAATACGGCATAAGAAAACTGCGGCAGCCCATACAAGGAAATACATTGCCGTCTTTTTCTTGGCGCATAATCTTGGCGCTGATATAGTCCGGGACCAGATGCTTGGCGGTACACTTAGCAGCAAGCTTTGTCAAATAATAATATTTGGAATCTTCGTGAATATTATCTTCATCCAAAACATAAAGAATTTTCGGGAAGGCAGTGGTTACATAAACGCCCTGTTCATTTTTGACACCCTGGATACGCTGGTTAAGAACCTCTTCAATCAGCATAGCCAAATCATTACGAGGCTGACCTTCCGGTACTTCGTCCAAATAAGCGAAAATGGAAGTAAACGGGGCCTGGCCGTTAGTAGTAGACATGGTAATCAGCTGATATTGAATTGTCTGAACACCATCTTTGATTTCTGCGCGAACTCGCTTTTCAGCAATAGAGTTAATAATATTGTCCGATACATCCTGATAATAGGCAGTAAGTTCCTCTTTTACTTTCTTTCGATATTTCTGACGGCTGATATCAATAAATGGAGAGATATGGGCTAGACTGATGGTATTGCCGCCGTACTGACTGGAAGCGACTTGGGTAATAATTTGAGTAGTGACCGTGCAGGCAGTACGAAAAGAACGAGGACGCTCAATGAGGGTTTTGCTGATGACCGTGCCATTCTGCAGCATATCGGCCAGGTTGATCAGACAACAGTTCGACATCGGCATGGCGGGGGAATAGTCCGTATCATGGTAATGGATAATTCCTTCCTCATGTGCCTTGGCGATATCAGGCGGCAGAATAACCTTGGTAGCCATTTCGCGGCAGGTAAAACCGGCGATGTAATCCCGCATAGTGGGGATGATACGAGTATCCTTGTTTGAGTTTTCCTTATTGGATTCTTCGTCCTCACCAGTGACCAGGCGGTGAAAATATTCATAACGATGCGCAAGATCCTGCGGTAGATTGCGACGCTTAGCATGATTATCACGATAAATAATATACGCACGAGCAACATCTTTGCGTTTGGAGGCCATGAGCTTGTTTTCTACAATATCTTGAATTTCTTCTACAGAAAGGTCTTCTGTTTTTGACGCAATTTCGTCGGCAATTCGCACGGAAAGCACCGTGTCTACTCCCGTTGGAGTATCTGCCATAGCTTTTTCGATTGCGGCGACAATTTTTTGTTTATCAAATGGAACCAGTTCCCCGCTGCGTTTAGCTACGAATTGCATGTTTGCCCCCATGGGAACCGACATCATTCTTAAATTCAATTTCAACTTTTGCGCCGTTTTCGGTTTCGTTTACAGCAATGCAAGCCATTACTTCATCGCTCAAACAAGAAATATGTAAAAAGTCACAAATTGTATTGATTACTTCCTGGAGATCCTCGGTATCTACTTCGTTAAAATTACATTCATCACAATCTTTTTCGTCACAATCTTCAAGAGAACTGTTGCAATCATAAAAATGTTTCAAAAGATCGTCTGTATCACAGCAACAATGTTTATTACTCTCATCACTATCTTTCTTTGCATCTTTGTTTACATTTATTGTCTTGCACTTTGAATTTTTATTATCAAAAGTACTTTTGATATGTACTTCATCGGAGGAACATTCAGTAGTAGGCCAAGTATCGCTACCAAAGCCACGATAAAATCTCCACATGTCGGTTGTTTCTTTTCGCTGTTTTCCTTTTACCTTTTTAATCTCATGAGTAAGATACCATTCTGCCTTTTCCAGATCCTGAATTGCAGGGTTCTGAGGCTTTTTCCCCTGACGAGCAAGGTATTTGATAACCGTTGCAAGATCAAAGTTATTGTCCAGCCCCCATGCTTCAATAACTTTGATTACCTCATAAGGATTTTCTGCCCCACCATAATAGGAAGGATGATTTACAAATTCCATATGTATACCTCTGAAAAAAATATTCAAAGCAAAGTTAGTCAAATTTCTAACTTTGCGCGTGCGCATTTAATGTTTTGGGTAGCCAAATCAAAATATTTGTCATCAATTTCAAAGCCAATAAAATTTCGGCTAGTATTGACACAGGCCACACCTGTTGACCCAACACCCATGCAATTATCCAAAACTGTATCTCCAAGATTTGAATAAGTCTTAATTAAATATTCCAGTAGATCGACTGGTTTTTGTGTTGGGTGCTGTATTTTTGCACTGCTTGAACGTGAATATGTAACAAGTGATTTGGGGTATTTTTTAGTATCGCCACCCTTTTGGGCATAACGTTTAAAGTTGCCATAGTTATTATTCACTGGAGCTTTTTCTTCAAGTTTTGTGCCAGTGCCATGAAGCGGCTTTCCTTGAAAGAATTGCGGGTTATAAGTGGGTTGCTTCTTGTAGAAAACCACAATTTCTTCTGTGGAACGCAGCGGCATACGCTTGGCATTCAGAAAACCTGAGACAAGAACTTTGTCCCACACAATGTTATACCGCCACATTTTGCGATTACTTTGCATCAAGTCTGCCATAAACATTCCATCTGCAAAGAGAAGAATGGCTCCGTTTTCTTTGATAACCCGATTGTAACTTCCCCAAAGTGCATCAAAAGGAATTATCGTATCCCACGAATTACGTGTGCGGCCATAGGGTAAGTCACAAATGACTAAATCAATCGAATGGCTAGGAATCGTTGAAAATAATTTCAAACAATCCCCTTTAACTAATCTAATGCTCAATATTATGTAAAATCGGGCAAACCAGCAGTCGCCTTTAGCATTGAATATTTTTCCTTAACATAATCACTATGACCACAAGTCATAGCTCCCTCTGTACAATGCCCACAAGAAACACAGCCGGGGCCTGCGCTCTTAAACAAAGTTGGAGCAATGGGATAAACCAGCTTTAGCATTTCATCTGCCACAGACCGGATTTCCCATTGGGCGCGATTGCAACAACGAAGCTTAAAGAAATTATTTAGTTCACGTGCATTCATTGTCACAATCATGCTGGTTTCGCAAGCTTCTGGCAGAATAAAGCGGGCGTCCTCGTTTGCCATTTTGCTGGCTTTTTTACGAGCTTCTGGTTCAGTGAGAGAAGCGTCATTCAGCATAAGCATTTCAGTATGCTTATCTTCCAAGATATTGTGAAGATGATTGTATGTAAATTTGATTGACTGAATGGCCTGCGAGAATGCTTCATTGGCTTCATAATCTTCTGCTACAGCTGGCGGGCAAACAATGTCGTCCCCCGTCATCCGACAATAGCGCTGGCTGCGTACAGAATAACTTGCGATACGATGGCGAGTAATCTGGGCCAGAAACGATCGTGACACACCCTCAATAGCAAAAGTAAAGCTGCAGTGTTCCACTGGGGAAGCGTGTCCTAGTCCAGAAAGCTTATTCAGAAATGAAGTTGTTTTTTCTTCATCCAGGTCATCCATCAATTTTGAAACTGGGGCATTTGAATAACAAAGCTTTGCCGCTGCTGCCACAATCTTTTCCGGCTCTGGGGTGTGAGTAAGAAGTGTTACCTTCAAAATAGATACCTCCTAAATTTATTGTTTGTTTTCGTTTACTTTGCTTTTGGCTTCCTTTTTCATCCTTTGAATTTCATAGATTCTTTTCCCTCTCTCTACAGCTTTTGATTTTTGCTCAGGGGTAAGAATTCTGGATGGACGAATTTTAACCCACTTTTTAGGAAGGATAACTTCGACACAAAAATCAGAATCTTGCACTAGCTTAACGTCCTCCGGGCGTTCTTTGGCAAGAGTGCGAAGCCGCTCCATCATAGAAAAGTTTCTCGTATAACAAGATGCTGTTTTCTCTGCATCGCAATAGCTTATCAATGTTTCACGTTCATAACTTGTATCGGAATATTTAGAAACTTTTGTATATGGTTTCATTTTTTTCACTTTCCTTTCAGGTGATTGATGACTACATACAAGTCGTCTTCATATTCTTTTGGGACCAAAATCATTTCGCCATCTGACTGCTCAACACAATAATGTTTTGAATCATAACTTTTAGCACAATAAGTGTGAAACGCAAGAAGCTGCGGATCTTGGTTAAAAGGATAGTCAGAACGGAAATATAAAAAATAGTGTCTATAAGACTTTGTATATTTCATACGTTATCGGTTTGACGAAACCTTTCGTTAATAAATTTCGGTTCATTTTCGTTCTTTTCTAAAAACATTAAAGAACCATCTGACCCAACATCATATAGTTTGAAAGTGTACAAAGTTCTATCTGGCCGGATATCTCTTGCTTTTGATGTGATAATTTGTAAGATATGATGCTCTTGAGTTCCATCCAGAATTTGCACGTCTAAATGCTCTCTCGAAGGGATTTTAAGTAATCTGTAATCTGTCATATGTTTTGATGTTTTGAAGAAGTAAAGCGCATATATTAGTTAAGTTCACCTTTGCAACGACAAAAAAATATATTTGCTTGCATATTCAATCTACTATACGATGTTTGTTAGCTAAATCCACCTTTGTGCTTGATAAATATATTATATCTACAGATAAATTAAAATGCAAGCAAATTTGACCACTTTTGAAAATATTTTTTAACGTTTCAATGTGGCATTTCACTGAGCCATGTTTGCCGCGCAGTACTCTTGTTTGTGTTAATGCAGCGAATGAATGCTTTGGGATCTGCCAACAAAAGACATCTCTTTTTTGCACGAGTAATAGCTGTATAAAGGAGACAAGAATCCAACATAATGTAATGACTTGTATCAATAATTGCAATTACTGTCTTGTAACCACTACCCTGGCATTTGTGGCAAGTTAAAGCATATGCTAAATCAAGTTCAGACAATTCATTGGGATTATATTGAATCATCTTAGATTCTGTACCAAAAGGATACTTTACAGTAATTACTTTGGTTCTTTTTTCATCTGTGGTAATAGAATCAACATAGCCAACCTCTCCGTTAAAAACGTTCTTATCATAGTTGTTTGCCTGCTGCATTACCTTAATACCAGGATAAAATGTAATAGAACCATATGTGAAACCTTCAGATTCCGGTTTGCCAGCAAAAATTTCAGCCGCAATCTTTTTGTTCAATTCCGCACTTGAATTCGGGCAATTAGTACGCCGCGGTGTTACGATAATAACATCATCATAGCCATCTTTTTCTACAGACTTAAAGAATGTCTTGATTGCAATTTGCTGCAATACCTCCGCAGAATCCCTGAACATGTAAACCATATCTTGAAGTTTACCAGTAACGATTTTAGAATCTGCAAATTCGAGCGGGTTAATTCCTTCACGGATCTTATTAGCATCAGAAAGAATACCCGAATCTTGTGCTTGGCGCTGAACCTTGGTAAGTTTGTTGACATTAAAATCTTTTGAATACTCCAGCAAATCACTAAAAATATTACCTGCACCAATCGGAGGAAGCTGGCGATTGTCACCACAAAGAATAACCCTTGCCCCCTCCTTAACCGCACAGACCAAATGATAAAAAATGTCAACATTAACCATGGATGCTTCATCCAAAAATAGCACATCTGCTTGAAGTGGGTTATCATGATTATGGCAAAAATCAGTTCCCGACCAGCCCAACAGACGATGGATTGTGCTTGATGGATTCCCTGTAGCTTCTGTGATACGCTGGGCAGCCTTAGCAGAGAGAGCACAACAAGCAATAGATTTATTTGCTTTTTTATAGATATTGATAATGCCACGACTAATTGAAGTTTTACCTGTACCTGCTTTGCCAGAAATGACTGTAACGTTGTTTTGGACGGCTTGCCGGATCAGTTCACTCTGCTCTTGTGTATAGATAAATCCCTGCTGTTCTTCTGCGGCTTTAATACCTGCTTCAATCGTTTCTTGTGAGATATTCCAACTAGCGCTATCGTTCATTTTATTGATAGAGCGAAGAATATCCAAACTATCCATCTCATATTCGTAATATTTGCGTAATCCAATTTTGTTCGCTGTTACAACAAACATCGTTCTACACGAGGATTCACTAGAAATCACCTGCTCAAGTAACTCCATACATTCTGAAATAGAATCTTTGGCTGCGGCTTTAAGCTGAGAAATATAAATCCATGTATGTCCTTCCTGAGAAGCAACATAATTTAGATGGAATCGAATAAAGGCATAGACTCTTTTGGTGGACACACGAAGATCTGGATTCAATTTCAGGGCCAAATCATCAACCTTTTTGAAACCAAGGCCACGAATTTTGGTCATGATATATGGATCTTTCAATAGCTTATCTTTCAAAAGAGCTGGATTTGGTTCAGAATCGACCAACTTTTTAATCATGTTATAGGATACCCCAAGGGGCTGAAGCATAACAAGGATATCTGAAATAACATAATTATTGATGATCGCTTCTTTAATTCTTTTCCAAGTATAATCCTTGATACCCTTCAAGGTAGAGGTATCCACATTATCTCTTTTGTTGACAACATCTTCAACGATATTTGGGTATTTTTCCAAAAGAACATCCGCCTGACGAGGATTTATAATAGATTGCAAAAATGCTTTTTGTTGCTGTACATTTTTGGGGGTTGTGGCAAGAATTGTAATTGGCTTATACTGATACGAGTTATATTTTTTATTGTACTGAAGTTCTGCTTCTACTTTATATTCTGTGCCCAAATACAGTTGCTGCATACAGCCAGCAAGCGTTGACATATGCACTGTTTTTTGAAAGCCACTAAAAATTGCATCATCTGCCGTAGGATGATAAGGCCTGGATTCAGGGATGGCGTCTGGGGTATAAAAAGTATATACCCCAAAGCCAGAATCCTGGTTATAAAAACGTTCCACTTGAGGATAAGCAAGGAACTGACAAATTTGCTGGCTGATAACAAACAACTCCTTTTTACATATTTTTTTACAAATTACGATCTATACACCACTGTTTATAAGGTTTCATGCGACTTACAATAAGGGAGTTTTCTTTCTTTTTACCATAAATCACAATGTCATTACCTGTAGAAATAAGGTTTGAATAAGCACTGTATTGATTAGCCCAGCACACTGCTTCAATAATTCCCTCTTGTGTATAAACATGAAGGTATGCAAACTGTGAACCGCGCTTATCTTTTTTGCGTTGAATATCAACAATAACGCAAATCACTGTAACGTTTTGCTGGTCAGCCGCTTGGGAGAAAGCTTGTGAAACATACTGTGAAGAATCTTTAATCGGATTATCCGTCAAAAACATTGACAGAGTTTCAAATTCCCACATATGAGGTTTTTTCATATAAGTTGATTTGAAAGATTCCAAATATGTATTGCGAGCCGTTTCCTTGGCTGTAAGACGAGAAAGACGTTCCGAATCCCATTTTTGTTTTCGCTTTTGATTATAAAGTTCCAAACGTTCTTGTTTGGATTTTACAGAATCCGTATCAATCCCCCACTCATCACGCAAAATAGAAATTTTGGGAAGTGAGGCCATGACCCTAAATTCTTTCTCTTTATACGTTGAATCAAACAAAATATTGGCATACCGGAGAAGCATTTCAGACTTGTCTTTTGCAGGAATTGCACCAGACTTGATAAGCTGAACAACATTTTTAGTGCCAACCTTGCCACCGTTTACACGAGAAAGAAAATCCTGAAAACCTTCATAAGGACGATCTGCAATGATTTGTTTAGAGAAATCATCCCCAAGGCCCTTGATTGCACCAAGACCAAAAAGAATCTGGTTTTTGCTTGCATTGGGGGCAAAAGTCAAATCAGATCTATTGACACTTGGTGGGAGAACCCTAATATGAAGACGGTTGCATTCATTGATGAAAATACCAATTTTGCCAGGATCGTCTTGCTTTGCAATCAAACATGCCGTCATAAAATACACTGTATAATGCGTTTTAAGATAGGCTGTTAGATATGAAAGCAAGCCATAAGCAACAGCGTGACCGCGGTTGAACGAATATTCCGACTGTTTTAGAATCAAACGCCACATTTCTGTGATTTGTTCTTCCGTCCAGCCTTTTTTGTTCAATCCATCACGGAATTGCTGCTCCAAAGATGCCATAACATCTTTTTTCTTTTTACCAATGGCCCGCCGGGCATTATCAACCTCAGTTTCAGGAAAGCCTGCGTAACGGAACATAGAAAGAGCTTGCTCTTGGTAAAGCAAAATGTACTGTGTCTTGTTAAAAAGCTCTTTGATTGCTGGATGCAAAACCGTAACTTTGTCAGGGTTTAGTTTATTGAAGCAGTACGTTGGGAAGCTTTCTTTTGTGCCAGGACGGTTAGCTGCGTTCACAACAATAATATCCTCGGCATTATCACATTTTGCCTCCATACACATTTTACGAGCCTCAGCAGATTCCATCTGGAAGATGCCAATAGTGTTCCCACTTTTATAAACTGTGTCATAAACCTGCTTGTCGTCCAAATTCAGGTGGTTGATATCTACATCCTGCCAAGTCAAATGTGCCATTTTAAGTGTGTCATCAATGGTGTCCAGATTTTCCAGGCCAAGGAAGTCCATCTTAACAAGCTTTAAATCATCCATAGCGGCGTGCATTTCAAGCTGGCACATCTGATTGCCTTCTCGATCCAGACACAAAGGGCAGTATTCAATTACAGGTTTAGGAGTAATAAGCGTACCAGCTGCATGACGGCCCATAGATTTGGGCAAGCCTTCCAACCGCATAACGTACTGGAACCACAGCGGGAACTCTTCATAAATGCCAGACAGCTGTTCATTTTTGGAAAGAATATCTTTCAAAAGAACATCTTTTTCTGTTTCTTGCCCAAGATCATCCAGGGTTTTAACTGTAGGAATCAGCTTAGTAACAGCCTTACGCATATCATAGGGGATTTTCCCAAAATAAGGGCTTGTCGGATCTTCATTTAACACTTTACCAATATCATTGATGGCAACTTTAGTAGAAAGTGTATTAAATGTAGCAATAGGGGCAACATTCTGCTTGCCAAAAAGTTCTTCAGAAATTTCAACCAGCTCTTTACGGCGGCGACGGGAGATGTCGAAATCGAACTATTACTACCCTCGGTTTCCCGATATTTATTAGGGGTATAGACTATATCTTCACCTTAACAAATAAGGTGGATGGCACTTCGATTGGTGATAAAATCCAACCTACACGGCGCAACCCGTTAGTCGTTTGACCTTCCTTAACATAAAGTTAAGACTTGGCACAGGATTGCCATATCTGTAAAGACTTAGGTTTTCCCTGTTAGCACATTTATTAGCCACCATTTCCTGTGGTTACTAAACGTTAAATGTACACCGTTTTATCATACGTTCACACATCTGATAATCTACAACATCACTGCTGTAGACGACTATTTTGTACATTTAGCATATCCAAATATCTTTCATATTTTCTATCAAGATATATGGTTGCATCATTGTACAACACATTTAAAACAGATAATGCTTTGCGAAAACCACCAAAGACTATTTCATAGCTATTTGTATTATGCTTTGATGCTTGACGCAGTTTTGAATACATGCCGAGTTCATCTTGAATTGCTATTAAAAATTCTTTTGTACCAATAAAACTAACATCATATGGATCTTTCGCTTCTGTTCGCCTTTTCCCTGTTCTTTTAATAGAGCCATCTCCATCAAAATATCCTCGAATAAAAGGAATGCTATATTTTTTAGGAACAATGTCATAAGATGGATATTTTAAGATTAAACTTTTATTACGAAGAACTCCTTTTGAAATTAAATTGTCTATATAACATTGATTTATAAAGACAATTCTTGATATCCCTGTTCCATATGCAGAAACATAATCATTTATCGGGTGAGTAGAATTTATGGCGTACTTAAATTTTTCAAGATGAATTTTATCTTTACTTGACAATGCAATCCCAAACGCATCATGTGTTTTGCCCGGAATTGCATTAACTATATATCCGTCAGCATAAATGAAACCAAGCCAATAGGCTTTTTCTTCTGAATCTATAACATCAAAATAATGTATATTGAAACTATATTTTAAAGATTTCTCATGGTCATTACGAGATTGTCCATGTGCTTTTATAAAGTTACTAATTTGATATATCCCATATACACGATTGGTTAAATTATTTATTGTGCTATAAGAGTTTCCATGTTTATATAGATTCAAAATTTCATTTTCTACTGTATCTGATTCAAAGAGCTTATAATGATTTCTTATTTAACACCAACTCCCTCTATTAGAATTGGCATTATCTGATTTAAATGTTTGTTAATCTGCTAGAGATTTTCGCCCCTTATTGGCGAAACGGGAGAAATCCAAATCCCAACGAACGGAATCAATCTGCGTAACATTGAGCATAAACAGGCAAAGACAGTTTGCACCAGAACCACGAGAGTAGCCACGCGGGATACCTCGTTTATCTGCCTCCTGGCATAGCATATAGAGCATAATAAAGTAGTCAATATAATCAACATAGGCTAGAACATCCAGTTCCATCTCAATACGATCACGACGGATCTGTTGTTCTTGTTCCGACATATGCCCAAATTTTTGCTGGAATGTGGAATAGACAAGATAACGAAGATAATCAAGGTGTGACTTAAAATTGCCATTGATTTTAACTTCTGGCATCTGGTTAGGATGGTCAAGACCAATGTCAATATTCTCAATCAGTTCTGCTACTTTAACAGTATTTACAATACCTTGCTGAACAAAATCGTGTGAGAACTGAGATCCCAGGATTCTATATACATCCTCCGCTGTTTGCAAATAACAGTCGGTGTAAGATTCCCCCGGCTCTCTACCCTCACCAATTTTTACAAAGATTGAATGTGCATCATGGTCCTTGGCAGACAGCATATGCGCATCTGTTGTAATTACATATGGCAACTGATATTGATTGATAAACTCGGCAATCGCTGCATTTGCCTCAGCCTGGCTAGGGGTATTATGGGATTGAATCTCCACAAAAACGGAATCGAAAATTGCCTCAAACCGCTTGTATGCTACTTTTGCTTGTTCTTTTTCACCAGCTACAAGAAGTGTACTAAGACGGCCGGCGGGGCAGGCTGTAAGGCAAATAATACCTTTGCCCCAATCGTTCTGTTTAATGATATCAAGGGATGTACGGGGCTTTTTATACATACCATCAATACATGCGTTAGATACAATCTTAAAAAGATTTAGCAATCCTTGATGGTTTTTTGCAAGCAGAACCAGATGATACCGCGGCTGTTTATAATCTTTTGTGTCGTTTTTGAAAGCCTGGTCATCAACCTCATAAACCTCACAGCCAATGATGGGCTTGATGTTCTTTTTATTACAAGCTTTGACAACATCGACAAAACTACTCATTTTGCCATGATCTGTAACTGCAATCGCAGGCTGGTGATTTTGGGCCGCAAATTCTACCATTTCTGGAACAGTGAGAATCGAATCAAGTAGAGAACCTACTGCTGTATGAACATGCAGGTTGACAAATTGTTCCATTATTCTACTACCTGCTCACAGTCAATAATGTGAACCTGCGGAGTAATCACAGATTGAAACTGATTAACAGACAATTTGCAAACTGCGTTGATATAAATACAATCAGATTGATCCCATGCTTCATTCACCCAAGAAAGAACCGGATCATTTTGCGGGCATGTAAAACGAATATATGTAATGCCAGAATCAGATTCATATTTCCAGGTGTTAGATGTTTTGCCAACAATGTGCATCGAGGTACGTTCCAAAGGAATATTACGAACCATCAGTAGAGGTTCTTCCATCCCCTGCCCCCACGCATAGCGAAGAGAATAAATTTGACGGATCAGGTTGATGCCAAGTACAGAAGCGTCAAGATCAAAATCCACAAAATAGCACTTATCAAATTCAATGTCTTTAAGTTTTTCGTTACACGCACTAATTGCCACCGGAATATTCTGTTTAAGAATACGAACGCCAGCTGCATTGTCATGTCCTTGAATATAAATAAACTGACCTGTGGATTCCAAAAACTGTTTCAGATTGGGAATTGGACTATAATTGGGGTTACGACACGAACCACCAAATTCAATCTGTTCGTTTTCATTCTCTGCTTTTTCGTTGCGAAGGAGTACACAGGGACGGTTATACATTTCTGCAAGATTGATTGCAGTAACACCGGTAAGCGACTGATCCAGAATCCCGGATACATTACAGAACAAAACTTTATTGTCATCCCAATGATATTTTTCAATCATTTGTTGAATTGCGTCAATCGCCACAGTTTTTGTTTTCTTTTGCTTATAACGAGCAGAGGCGGATTCACGGACAACATGCTGTGCTAACGTTTCTGTTGTTGTAACACCTTTGTTCTTGCCACGTGTGGGGGTATATTCAAAGCTTTCCTGCTTGCCAACCATAGCATAAAACATTTGTTCTTTCTGTTTCTGAGTTCCAACACGGATAATTGCATTCATGGCTGGGACAAAGTTGAACTGGACGTCAATAATTGTGGGAATTGCGCTTTGAATCGTAAAGCTGTTTGCCTCCATGAATGCTTTCATCAAAGGATTTTGAATATTGGCAAGCCCGATACGGCAAAAAGAATATGTTTCAGGCGAACGAATGTCCATTACGTCTGCAATATTTCCCAAAGCAACCAAATCCAAATACTTGTCAGCATAAGAGTTCCAAAGAATGTCATCAACAACCTGCAAAAACTTGTATACAATTCCGACACCAGAAAGATCTTTATTGGGATAATCACACATCTGGTTGTTTACAACCGTGGCATAAGGATTAGGAGCATCACAAATGTGATGGTCAAGAATAATAATATCCATTGCCTTGGAAAGCTCCTGACATTGCATCACATCATTAGAACCAGCATCCGGGATAACAAGCAGGCTCGTTGATTCAGGGACCTTAATATCCGATGCAAGACCATGCTGTTTTGCTACATGAAACAGCACATTGATTTTTCCGCCAAAATTAAGGTCTTTGAGGTAAAGATATACCAGTGCAGCCGAGGTAAATCCGTCAGGATCACAATCGCATAAAATTGAGATTTCATGAGCCAAATCTGCGTGTTTTACGAAAATTTCTGCCGCTGCTTCGATGTTTTTTAAGAGGTATGGGCTGTGAAAAACAGACTTTGACGGATTAAGGACGTTTTGTGCATTTTGCACATGCCGATTGGCAAAAATAGTGGGGATTGGGTCACGAAAATTATTATCTGACCCTTCGATTAGTTTAACCGACAATGACAACTTATTTGATCCTCCTAACACATTCATGAATCATACGAGCGAATTTTTCTGGATCATCTGTTGGGGATTGTTTTGGGGAAAGAATATCCTTTGTGTCAATAGCTGCGTATACTGCCGTTCCTGCAATGAAGCGATTGGATAAGGATTCCAGTTCTTCTGGCAAAACATCTTTATCGAAAAGAAACACAATCGGAACACACAATCTTGTAAGCATCTCAACCTGGGCACCAGAGATCGTTTTACCACCAGTTGCCACACAATTTTGAACCCCCATAGACCACATCTGCATAACAGACTTTTCAGCTTCTCCTACATAAACCTTTTGATTTGATTTTATATAAGGAAGTGTTTTATAGAGTCCATACAAAATGCGGCCTTTTGCACAAGGCTCAAGATAGGTATATTTAGGTTCTCCCTCTTGTGGGGTTTCAAAAAGACGACCCTTTACGCCAACAAGTGTTCCAAGTTCATCCCTAATAGGAATAGTAATATGGTTTGTTTGTGGATCGTACCCCAATTCAAATTCTTTCTGTGTTTGGTAAGAAATATTATCTGCAAAGAAAAGTGGATTTGCCGCCTTGGTATAATAATTTAATATCACTGCAGGAATCGGCTTAACCATTGTCAATTCTTTAACATATGATATATCATCGTTTTGCAGAGCCATCAGCTCTTTTGTAATTTTGAAACTCTCTGGCAAATCTGATTCAAAATCATGATAATAGTCAAGTCCTACCCAAGAACAAATTTGCTGAACAGTTTTGGGGAACGATGTTCCAAGAATAAACTCGGCCAAAGAAAAAATATCTGCCGAAGAGTGCCCTTTGGTGATATCACGGGTGTAATTTAATGTGGTCAAATAGTCATTAAGGTAAACACAAATTGCTGTTGGATTGTCACCATCCGGGTTTGCACACTGAAAAAACTTTCCTTTATTTTTAATATGATGGCAACCAAGATTTTGAAGAATGGTTTCGACTTGCTGTTGCTCCAAGATATAAGATTTGAGTTCCCCGATATCGACCATAAAAAACTCCTTATCTGTTTGTTATTGGTTTACTTTTTTACAGCTTCACCAAGTTCAACCCAAACATTTGTATCCAGATTGAGTTCAAATAGAAGTTTTTTCTTTTGGCCGAAGCGGTTTTTGTCAACGTTACCAATGTAATAACGCTTGTTTACATCCAAATCACGAACCACTGGATCTCCCCAGTCTGCATCGTTGTAAAGATACCCATAGCGATGAAACATGGAATGAGGAATTTCTTTATACAAAACCAAAGTATGTAGAATATGTTTGATTTGCTTACAGTTTGCAATTTGGCTTGAAGTCAATTCATCTGGAAGAATCGTATTTGCTTCATCGGAGAGCTGGATAGAACCATACATAAAGATTTTGAGCTGCTTTGCAAGTTCTGTCAGCTTCGTAACTGTAATTTTGAATGCTGCCCAGTCACCGGTATCTGCAATGTCAGATTTCAAAGTATCATAGAAACAATACTTTACATTTTGTGTGATTGCCGATTTGCGAATTTCAAACTCAAGGGTTTTATCGTCATAAGCAGAACTGACATCTTTTGCATAGATAAGTCCCTGTCCTTCTGCATCAATCCACTTTGCAACCGTAATTAGTTTTCGATATTCCTCAGACTGTTTCCCAACACGTTCAATATATCGTTCAATCGTTTCTGTAAAGCAGCCATCCTCTCCCTTTTCTCGATAAATGAAATCTCCTTTTACATCCTGGTACAAACCAAGGGTGATCTCACGTTCCTGCTTTGTGAAGTGCACACCATGAAGTTCCTGAAACTCTGGATTGTTGGCAACTGTTGTAAGCAAACAGAATCGCATTTCATCTACAGACATTTCATTAAGAAGAACCACAACGTTTTGCTTTTTCACCAATGCGATATAGGCAATCAACTTAAACATGAATCGACTCTTGCCAGCATTGGAAAGCATACCGGTGCACATCATTGTACCTAGCTTAAATCCGCGGAACAATTCATTCATGATTGGGAACGGAATTGTAAGGCCCATATCGGGAGTTTCCAGGCAATGATTGACCGTCTGAACCATATTTTGATTCAAAACAACGCACTCTTGATTTGTAAGAATGATTGTATTGATTCTGTCGGCCTTACCACGGATCAGACTATAAATATCATTTGCTGTAAACAATTCAAATTTCGGATGCTTAACGATGCCTTCAATATTGAAACCATTGCGCTGATATTCTCGCAAAAGAGAGAATTTTTTCAAAATCTGAAAGTAGTTTTTTGCATCTTTGGGATTTGCAAGCTGCATATAATTTTGAATTGTTGTATATCCCTTGAACTCCTTGTACTTTGCCAAACGAGATTCATCTTCTGCCATAAAGGTCAGAATAGATGTTTTATTAAAATCTTGAGTACGAGTAGAGTACATAACGGAAGCACAGCTATAAAAGAAACGAGTGGCTTCGTCAAAGAAATCATATTTCTTTCTGACATGGGAATCAAAATCCACCAAGAGATCCGGTTGTTTATAGATAGCACCAACGAACATAATTTCGTTGGTTGTGTTACGTATTGCTTCCACCAATGCCTCCTATCTAAATTTCGTTATCTAAATTTCGTTTATGATTGAATTGAGATCAACGCCACTGGTAGGCGACGTATTACCTTGTGTCAAATTGGAATAATCAATGTGCTGCTGTGCAGTTGTTTCTACTGGCTGCCCTGCGGCGACCTGCTGCTTTTTAAGCCAAGTAAGGTATGCAGGATAACGCGACACGAGAATGGCGAGATCGTAATTAAGACGGGAAAGCCCATCTACTTCTTTTCCTTTTTTGCGGTTTTGCTCCGCAACTTTATCAAGATAATTTATTTTTTGCTGCCACATATCCAAAAGATGTTCTGGTGGAATAGGTTGGGCCAACCCTCTATAGGTTCCCTTGTATACACTATCCAACCTGACAAAAAAGGCTTTTGGCATCGTTGTGTTGTATCTTTCCAACAACCAATCCGTTAAAATTCGGCGAGCAGAGGAAGAACGCTCCCCTGCTGCCTGTTTAGATTCCTTTTTTGCTTTTTTTCTTTGCTCTTCTTTTACAAGCTCTTCCATAGAAGATTTTGTTTGTTTTTGAGCGAATCCAATATACTCATTTATCTTCCGCTGTGACCACGGAACTTTTAGTGATTTTTTGTAATTAGAGAAACACTCAATGTGCGAGATTGCACCATTATTTTGATAAATGTAGGTGCCAACATCTTTTTGAACGTCTATGTAATTATGGCAGTAAATACATTTACGCCGGATCAGCATTAAATGTTTGCCTTGATTGTGGCAATAATCTTTTCCAGAACCTCAGTGTCTTCAATCTTGGTAATCTGAGTGGGCAGCCCTGCCTGCGCAACAGCAGCCTTTGCGTTAGATTTCTTTACGGGATCGGAGATGGATTTAAGCAGGCTGAGCGCCTGGGCACGAAGTTCTTTTACATCCGACTTTGCAACAGCCGGTGCCGGTTCATCTTCCGGTTTCGTTTCATTGGAAACACCCATTTCCTGCGCATACTTTGCCTCTTCCGTTTCAACTGCATGGCTCAAACCGTTCTTAATGACAACATGAGCATTATTTGCAGTCTTATTGATGACTTCCTGCCAATCAATCAGCGACGGATCTTCAAGAATCTCACCAGCAGAATGAACTCCGGTACGATCCTTTTCTACAAAAGCTTTCACAGTATCATAATCATCAGGGTCACGATACATACGAATACAGGTCTTGCAGTTGTACTGCATACCCTTAAAACCTTCGGGAATTTTGCGACCAGTAGAAACCGATTCCTTTTTACCGTCAATAATTCGCTGCTCCTTTTCATCGGTTTCACGAGCAGTAACAATGTAATGCTTACCAGAAGCATTCAAAGCAAGAATCAGATCCTGACCCTTAAAGTTAATTGTCTGATAATCCTTGAGTTCCAAGCCAGCGCCATCAACCTTAACCAGACGAGCATCACCAATCAGACCAGCGATGTCAGCCTTGACATTTGCACGCTTCTTAGAGAATTCAATAATTCCCTGTTTGGTAGTCAGATTCAAAACAGACGTACCATCAACAACGATTGCATCCGGTCGGAAAGGCTTACCATCACCGTCCAGCACAACCGTATCGGTTTCATTGCCATCATCATCAATCTCATAGAAATCTTCGTTATTAGTTGCACGAGAAATATAATCAAGAACTTCGGTCAAAGACTGTGTATAAACAATCCAGATATTGGCAGGATTTACACCATTGGCCTTCATGGTCCCCAGGTAATCGTCAATCGATCCGCTCTCAGGATCAAGATACAAAACCTTGAACGGAGAACCGTCAGGATTTTTCATATAAGCAAACTGGCTTGCCATAGTAGACTTGCCAGTGAACGGTTCACCATAAATGGTCATCTGAATTTTAGACTGAATTGCATTACCGCTTCTTGCACGCGCCATAGAATTGATACCTTTCGATTAAATATAAGCTAAAATAAAACGACAATTATAATTACCAGGGAAGTTCGTCATCATCGACCGAGAAAGAACTGTCGGAACCCCAATCATCATCCGCGGCAGCAGTTGCCTTCGGCTTGTCACCAAAATCAGACTTTGCAGTATTGGATGCTGCAATTTTGGCAAGTGCCTGTGCAATTTTCTCTTCGGAATATACATTGGTATCAAAGCTCTTGGGATCAACACCGTCAATATACAGCTTGCGAATCGTAGGTGCCTTCTGCAGCTCCATCTGGTTTGCATCGCCCCATTCATCATCTACTTCAATTTCTTCCACATTCTTGATGATGGAAATATTGCCAAAAGCTTTCATTGCAGTATAAGGCTTAACCTTTTTACGCAGATTCTGTGCCAGCTTTTCGTGTTCCTTATCAATGTAAAACTCTGCATCTTCAATCGTATTGTATGTAACAATCTTTGCACTAACGACAAACTCCGACTTATCCTCTGTGGGCTTTACACCAGTGAAAATAATCACCTGGGTCCAAAGTGTATTCTGCTTAAAGTCATCAGCCTTAAAATCAATCGGACGGCACAGGCTAACCTGGTTAGGAACAAACCGCTGCTGATGTCGGCCATTGTAGGTACTGAACTCAATTTCACCACGAGAGAAGATAGACGCTTCATCCTTAAGGTTATCTGAAATTTCCTTAGTTGCATCAAAGGGGGCCAGAATCTTCTTGTCGTTGACTTCCTCACCCTTGGAATTTACAACCTTTTTCACGCCAGTTCGCACACCAATCAGAGTGAAACCTTCCTTAGAAAAGTTGTAACGATCACGCCATGGAACCGATTCAGTTTCAGGCTTAATCCCCTTTTCTTTATCACCACGCTTGGAGTAGAAAACATTATCCTGCTCCATGCCATTCAGAGACAGATAAACCGAGCTGCCTTCATTTACTTCGACACCAAACGTTACGGCACGAAAATCTTTACCATTCTTTGCTTTCTTCTCCGTAAAAAAGTTGTCTTTCTGGGTGCCAGAGACAATACCGGCTACCTGAAAAGAACCTTTGGTTACAGGAAGATCGAAAATACGCTGTTTTGCCATAGAATTTACTCCTTTTTATGTAATGAAATCAGCATTTCGTTAGTCAAGTACGCCTTTGTAAAGGCAAAAAAATTTATCGCCTTTTTCGCATATTTTTGTGTGTTGCAGCACCATGACGAGGAATCGGGTTTTTAATTTTTTCCTCACCTTTCTCATAACCGTCAGTACAATCATCATAAATTTCCAGAACACAAGCCATTTCTTCCAAAGCGTCACGAATTGTGCAATATTCATTGTATGATAGCCGTCCCACACGGATACCATCTAGCAATTCAGATGCCTGACGTTTTTTTGCAAGCGCACTATAGATTTTATACTTTGCACTATTTTTATGATAGTATGAAACATGATTTGCTGACGAAACTTTTACAGATGGGACTACCCCCAGTTCGACTTTGCCAAAGCTGAATTTAGAATCATCATTGAAGTCGTTCATTTTATTCTACCCTCGTCTTCTGCTTAATAAAATCTGGGATCCATTTATTGAGCACTTTTGCAAGAGTGATACATTTACCAATCCATTCGTTGTAGCAATCATCTTCGCCAAAATCAAAAGACCGCTTTTCGTATCTTGTAACATTCATACTGTCATAATAGAAACATGTAATAGTACGTACTCTTTCAGTTTTGCAGAACGTGTTGTGGTCCCAAACGACACTTCCACCGTTGGCAACCGCATCATTAACCCATTTCAAAACAGTAGTTTTTGCAAGGTCAATATCTTCTTGTGTCCAAGAGTAAACTTTTTTAACAGCATTATTTACAATGCGAATTGCTTCCTCTTTATTATTCTTGGGAATCATAAAATCTAAATGGACCATTTCTACATTGGCTGCTTCTTTGTTATCCTGTACTCCATCAACCAATTCAAGTTCATCTTCCCAGAAAATGAGTGTTTTTTCCTGAACGGAATAGATCCTTTCGTTGCTTCCTACAAAACTACGATCAAGAGGGCCTTCAATGGTAAATACATCCCCTACTTTAATTCTGGAACTATTCTGTGCTGTACACTGACTATTCAAACGAACAACACGAACTTTGTCACCATGTTTGAACTTATAATCCATTTTTTTTACTCCGCCATATCACTGGCATCAACAATGATGGAAGCATCATTACCTGCCTGCACAGTAGGGAGCTGGCCGTTCCATTTTTCATACATCTGCTGCTGGATCAGTTCCGGGGTGAGGGACTGGGAGATCAGACGGTTGGCATCGGCCTGAGCCTGGGCTTCGATCAGTTTGGCTTCGGAGTTGATCTGAGCGGTTTCTTTTTCCTGGTTGGCTTTCGTGATAGCGACTTCTTTTTCTTTTTCGGCATTGACATTGGCGGTCTGCTGCTCGATCTTTGCCAGCTCCAGATCCTGCTGAGCGTTGACCTTTTTCTGGACAGCAGCACGGGTTTCGTCATCGGGGTCGATATTGATCAGAGAAACGGATTCAATGATGATACCGTAAGGCTCGAACTTATCCTTGAGGTAGGCGGTGAGTTCCGAGTTGAGGGAAGCACGCTGGTCGCCAAGCAGATCAATGACGGAATACTTGGCCGTGACCTCTTTGGTCCAGGACATGATGTTGGGCTTGATAAAAACCTCTTTGACGTCTTTACCGGACTGACCCTTGAAACGAGTGAAGGTATCAGCGACATGATTGGGATCAAAACGGTAGGTAAAAGTCATATCGACAGTAAGGCCCTTACCATCATTGGACGGGACTTCGAAGGATTCATCGCCTTTGGAATCACCGTCCGAACCGGAGGTAAGGTAAGACTGTTCGATGCCGATGGTGTAGGTAGTAACTTTTTGGGTGGGTTTGACAAGATGGAAGCCCTGAGTAAGGGTGGTTTCCGCCACGCCGCCGTTCATGTTGTAAATGACGCCGACATAGCCAGCAGGAATACGGACAGTACAAAACAGAGAAATAACGATACAGAAGATGATGACAAAGGCAGAGATATATGCGCCAACGATTTTGTTCATTGAAAAAACTCCTTATTTTTTGTTTGTGAATTGACGGAAGAAATTGAGAATTTTGGAACCAAATTCATCATAGTGCGGGGAAAGCCAAGCCCAAAAAAGGATGGCTGCGAGGATTATGAGAAGGACAAATGCGGCTGGAATGAAATCGTCTCCTTTGCTATAAATTAGTCAAATTATTAGAATCTGGGCGGCGGAATGCTGGATAGCACAATACAAACCAAGATTACAATAATTGCACCACGCATCTTTACAAATTAAATACCCCTTTCATTTTAAGATATCTATGTAAACCCGTCTTAGCGGGATATGGTGGGACCACAGGGATTTGAACCCTGAACCGAGCAGTTATGAGCTGCCAGCGCTAACCATTGCGCCATGGTCCCATAAAGCGCCATACTGGATATGGCGCTAGTTTTGGTTAGGCAAGTACACCTTTGCTTGAATAAATAAAAGACGGGGCACTAAGCCCCGCTTTTTATTTGGGCCTATTCATTATCTGACGTACCATAATAACAATTACGCCACGCTTTGTAATTGCTTACACTGTTGAGTGTTATTCGCTTTTCGTACTGTGGAAATAATTTCTTTAATTCTTTTCGTTTTAACTTTGTGATATCAATATGATTTTCTTCTTCATATTGATGCCATTCAATAAAAATCGTGTTAATTGCAAGACATGTGCCTTTAAATTGTTTGCCATAGTATTTTTTAGCTACTTCTTCATTATTAAAATAAATATTTGTTAAAGATATAATACGTTTAATACCTCTCGGAGAAATAGCTCCTGTTTCAGTCGGATATCTTGTTGATGCTTTTACCAAATACTCACTTTCACAAAGCTCAAATTCAACCACTCGATTTCCTATATCTCTGCTTTTATCATTTGCCATAGAGAATTTGTAGCTAGACAGATTTGAACAAAATTCAAGTTGTTCAAACAATGCTTTGCTGATTTTCTTTCCATCAAAAGAGAGGTTTTCTTTATCAAGCATTGAAGTTTTAAGTGTTGGTATTTCGTTTATTCCATATCCTAACCAAATTAAAACTTCAATAGCTCGTGCACGGGCCATTGCTGGCCCTGGGATAACATAATTTAAGGCATTGATAAAATCTTGTTCATCTTTAAAGTACAACTCAGCCATCCTATATGACGAATTTACATCCGCAAAAGATAACGTTGAAAGCGCTTCTATACTGGGAATAATAATATTATCTGTTGCACTCAACCATTTCAAGTAATCATAAAGGAATGAGTGTACTTTATAAAACGATGTATATGAAGACCATTTGTTTTCAGAAAATAATATAGCGAAATCATTTTTGGTGAAATCATTCAACTGTTTCCCAAGCTCATTTTCTTTTTTTGTAACACGCTGGGACCATGATAATAAATTTTGATATTTGGGATGCTCCTTCCCAAAAATCTCAACAGATTGTAAATCCATTTTGGTTCACACCTTTCTAATTTACATAATACCATATGTAAAGAAACAAAGGCAAGAGCCAATTTTTCAATCTGTTTTACGCATACAAACGGAAAGAATCAAAATCTTCTTTATCTGGCATCACAGAAAAAGCTTCATAAAGGAACGGTTCATCCAAAATGCGCGCAATCGCAATATTTTTCATTTGCTGATCTGTTAAGTTACCAAGCTTTTTGATGAACTGTGGCTTATTGATAGATACAACTTCTTCACAAATCACAATACTATCTTTTGCCAAGAAAGGACAATCAGACTTACGGAGCATCACATGGACAGGAGAACGCTTATGTGTTTTGCTGGTAAGTGTTACGCCTTTAACCGTGGGGCTAAATTTATTGTGCTTGTTGTTTGAGGTAACAACAAATGGACGACGACCGCCTTGCTGATGACCAATCGCATTAGGAATGTCTACGAGCCAAACTTCGCCCACTTTAGGAAACTGAGCGGATGCAGACGACCAATTTACATTTTTAATAACTTCCATGATAAATACTCCTTTACTAGATTTTGTTAATTTCGTTAGCCAAGTTCATCTTTGGCTTGATTATAAGTTAGCATACCGCTCAGATAAAGTCAAGCGAATTTAACGACTTTTAAAAATATTTTTGATATAGTTGTCTTTGAAAGACAATTCAAGCAAAAGATCCCCAGAAAGACCAGCTGGAACTATAATGTCCTTGAAAGGAATATGCCCATTTGTGCCAGACATTTTGAAGTAGCACTGCATGGTTTTGTTAAAGATTGCCCGAATTGTAACAATCTCTAATACATTTTCCGGCGGCTGACCGCTCGATAGAATACTTGCCATGCGCTGAACAAAATCATCCGTAACGCATACAGTGCAAACCTGGACTTTATCTCCGGTTGGACTTTCAATATAACGTCCCTGAGCAGTATATGTAAGAAAATCTTCTCCTGTTGCTGGCATCAGATACCACATACCTTGGTAAACAAACGTTACTTGCATGGTTTGTTCCTCCCCTATTTTAAATTTTGTTTCATTTCCAACCGCTTTCAAAGAATGTATTTCAAGGATTTCATGTTCGGCATAAGTAAGGGCAGGATCGTAACCTCTACCGTCCAGGTATCAAAGGTAAGTACATACCCTAACATATCATCGCGGGGGCAGATATCAACCTTTTTACAAGGTTCGCTAATATGGAAGTTTCCATAGGCATAAGGAACATGCAGTAGCTGTTTCAAGAACCTTTGCCACGTTCTGCGAGGTTCGCATGACTCAAATACCAACGTATGCGGATCTAATTTCATGTAGTGAATTCCATTGCATTCAAAAGAGAAACTTGTTTTTTCTCCGTAAAAATCTCCGGTTTGATAAGCATATACCGCAAAATTGTTTTGATACTTATAACGGTCAAGAAATTCCTGCAAAGTAAGCTTGTTTGTGTCTACTGCGTAATCTTTTAATGTTTTCATAACGTTACCCTTTGTCAATCAATTTTCAAACAAGTAATATGTGCGGATGAATTATCGTTTACGAATTTTTGGTACTCACTTCCAGTATATTAACAACCGTTAGTTTCTGTTAAGACAACTTTTGGTTGTATTATAGCGTATAAATCGTCATATGGCAAGAACTATTTTGAGTATTTTATTATAAATTCATTCCGGCATCACACATAGGACACAAAAGATGTGCCGAATAGTCATCCCACTCAATCCCATTGCGATAGCACTGCCAGTAAGCCAGGTTGTAAACCGCACGATCAAAATTACACTTTCGTTTTTGAATATACGCATAAATTGTCGTGCCTCTGTCGTCACGCTTATTACTTCTGACCTGCATGATAGTATCACGGCATTCTTGAACATAATGATTGCCAGGATACTTTTTCATTTCATTACGAACACGTTGATTGATGGAATGACGACTGCTGATTGTTGCTGCCGCAACAAGTGCAATACCTGCAAGAAGCCCCATACATGACACCCCCTTATTTCATTTCGATACCATTCACTGCAAAAATACGTTTTACTGCATTTAGTGTACTCAGAGACTCATCGGACGTAACGCAAAGTGACATATCAACGCTAATTTTGCGCTTATAAAATTCCGATTTCGTCATGAGAGCATTGGCAAGGATATTTGTATCCAGATAGGCCCCAATAAATTCAATTTCATCCGGCATTCCACAATCTCGCGCTACAAGCCACATCGACGGCTGCAGCAGTGTAGCCCCCACTCCACGAGCTGTGGTAATATTCGTGTCTGCGTGCAGCTCCTTTTTTAACAGTTTAAGTTCTTCAAGCGCCCTGGCCTTTCCGTCCATTCCTGCCATGTTCATAATTTCGTCTTCGACAAAGAATACAATATCACCATCCTCATCCGACTTTTTAATTTTGGCACGAATCAGATCCATTTTCTTTTGAAAAGTTTCGTTCAGAGATGCAGTGCAATAATTAACCACAACAAGAAATTTCAACATAAAACATTTTCCTTTCTGTTTTGTTTGAGCATATCATATTATAATGCGTATAATTTTTATTGCAATAAATATACAGTTTTACCACAATTTACATAATTAGAAACAAATTCTATTATTCCGGTAAGTTCTCTACAAAATCAATACCAAGATCAAATGTAGAAAGCATTTCATCTGTTTCCTGTTGTGTGATACCAATATAAGCAAGTGTTGTGGATTGGCTTGAATGGTTAAGAATTCCCTGCAATGTTGCCAACGCCATGGGAGATTCTTGATTCTGACGATAAAACTGATAGCAAAATGTTTTACGCAGTGTGTGCGTTCCAATGTTATAAGGAAGTTCTAAGTCTCCCTGTAGCTCTTTTTTCAAAAGCTTTTGAAGCGTATCAACATCAATCGGATCGCCAGGCTGTTTATAGGCTACCTTTGAACGTTTGGAATTACTATTGCTGCGCTTCCCACTCGGAAAAAGATAGCCGTTGTTTTTGAAATAGCTTTCATATTTACACCCCGGCTTACCCATGAGGTCCAAATATATTTGCAATGTTTTTTCAGCAGCCGGAGTAATTTGAACCGTAACATGCTTGTGAAAACGCTTTGTCTTTTTACATTCCAGGCGGAATTTAACACCATGCTTTACCTGATATCCACCGCCGCATACCGGATTGGCAACATCCGACACCTTTAAGCGAAGCAAGTCGCTTGCACGAAGTCCACTTGTAATACCAATCTGGAAAATGCACCAGTTGCGATACTCCCCTTTTGAGTAAAAATACTCAAGCGCTTTTGTAATATCATCAGGATTACGAATGGGTTCAACGGCAGAATTGAAGCCTTCGTGTCGAAAAACATCATAGTTTTTGCCGGTAGAATGTACGGGTGAAAAATCAATCGTAATTATATTGTCAGAATAAGGCTTGCTAATAAGAACTGCCGAACCCATAAGATGACCTCCTGTTAAATTTTGTTAATCTTTATTTCTGAAAAGAGCTGCCTGTAAGCTCTTTATATTCATTCAAAAGAGCAGCTACTTCTTCATCAGACTGAGCCATAAGATTAAGAAGTGTTTCCTTTTGATATGCTTTAAGCTTCGTGTTAACTAATGCACGGTTATTTCGCCAAAGGGTTACATTGTTATCTTGTAGATATTCTTCGAGTTCCATCAGGGCAATTCCTTTCTTTGAAAAGATATTTTGTATGGTAACAAGACCATCGTAACTATGAAAGCACTGCTTTCTAAGTTTCGGAAACAGTTTCTGTAATCGTCACCTTTTTTACAGAACATTTTGCAAATGTATCATGGAACTGATTGGTTGTGTAATTGCTATGTAGCAAAAACTCTTCTGCTTTTTCGGCTGTTTGAAAATGCTCCGCCGATTCGTGATATTTGCCAAAATACGGGTATCCACCTGTCATCTTGTCGTAAGAGAAAAATTCTCCATTTTTGTTTGCAATGACATAGTACGTTTTTGTGGTGAACATGTGTATTTCTCATCCTTTCTTACTTGGGGTATTTATTATTCTTGGTGGAATTTCTTACGAAAATTGGTGGTCTACTAATTTACGTAAAAACAATTTCTTTGTTTTTGGAAATCTTAACGACTACACGCTTGTACAAGCAGCCATCAGCGTTTCGCGCACACAACAGTTACATTTTGCCATTGCCCATCTCCCCTTTCAGCAGCTCGCGTGCATGGTCGAGAACTTCCTTTGCAACAGGCTTGCCGCCTTCGTTCAGAGCAAGGAAAACTTCCAGAACTTCTGCACGGGTTGTATTCTGGTCAAGTTCAGCAATGCTGATGGAAGCATCCATGAACCAGTTTTTATCCAGAAATGAAAGGTCGTTGTAGAACACACCCTTGTACGGGAATCGATTCTCATAAAAAGCGAGCAGTGTCAGCATACGCTGTTTGCCGTCAACGATTTCATAATAGCTGCCGTCTTTGCTTGTCTCAGTAAATGGCAACCGCTTGAAAACAAAGTAGCCAATCTCGCGACCTGCGAAGATGCTGTCCAGCAGCTTTTCTCTGTCCTCCTCATCCCAAACAGAACCACGCTGATAATCGGGGTTGAAGTCAACGCCAAACAGATAGTGATAATTGAGAAGGGAATACATGTTGCGGTTCGAATAGTGCAGACGAGACAATGCAGAGTCACGCTTTGCAAATTCTGTGTCTTTGTCATCATCCAGCGGGCGAACGTTCGTCCAAGCCCAGCTTGAATAGTTATCACTGTTTGGACCACTGCGGATAAGGTACATGTACCCACTCTCCAGAATCTCATCAACAACACAGTTCAGAAGCTGGCCTACCTCTACCTTATCGCCGACAGCAAATCGGTAGGAGGGTTCCCCTGCCTGCTTGGCGGTATGATAGGCCCTTTCGTAGGAATAGCCTTCGAGTGCTGCTTGCTTTTGGTTGATTTTTGTAATTTCTTTGATAGCACGCTTTTTAGCCATTGCTATTAACCCCCCTCACTTCTTATCGTTTTCCTCATTGCTAAGCTCGTCATCTTGACGTACAAAAGTACATCTGCCTGTGATATTTACAAAGTCAGGCGGTTTTGTTGGAGCCACTAAATTTCGTAAATACCTAATACTCAATAATTTCTATAAACAGGTAATGATAAAGAATTTGAAGCTTACGATATTCTTTGCTTTCCAATACTTTTTCTTTTGTATTAACTTCATCAAGCAAATTGATAAATAATATTGCCAAGACAAGTTGTGCTTTAATTGGGCCTACATCTCTAACTAATTCTGATGCAAAGGATTTGCAGCCACGAGTTAAATATTCACCATCCCAATGATGAATTAACGTCATAATCAAATCCACAGATTGTTGGTCTGTACCAATCCTGGAAAGAACAGATCTAATTTTCCTTTCATCTAGGCTAATACCCCTAAAAAGGATAGTCATAATAATTTCAAACCAATGCTCTTCGATCGTGGTTTGAAATTCTGGGAACTCATCAAATACATTTTCTGCTCTTAGAATTTTTTCTAGCCTAGGGTTAAGTGCACCACATAATATGGTTCTCTTATCTGGAATATCCGCTGGACTTGACGGAAGTACGTTAGCAAGTTCGGGGACCATTTTGATAAAAACATCACTATACATAGCAAGGCCAACAGCAAAGCCAAACGATTCATTTCTATCAAAGAAGGGATAATTAAGCATGCTGTAGAAGAAACTATGTATCATTCTTTGAGGAATGTTATCTAGTGTTCCTACACAAGAATGAATTGCCTGATCCACATCTTTTCCCATATAAGTCCAAGAATCAACATTTTCTATAAGTGCCACTAAAATTTCTTTGGGGTCTTTCTTAAACAGTTCTTCCGCGTTCCCAGTACACTTAATTCTACGTTCAGCATAATTTCCATAATGGTACTCGTATGGATCATATACATAAATTGAAATGTTTTTTTCTTTGTATTTTTCTACATACATAGCCATAGCAAACATCGTAAAGCCTTGATTTGACAAAAATTTATCAAGTGATTCTGCCACACAGATTGTTGTTTGTGAACCAAATTCACAAATATAATATTCGTCATTCTCTCCAAAAGCCTCTGCAATACTGTAAATAGACTTTAATTCTGGCAAAGAAGCATTTGTGACAATAGTAAATTTACTAATATTTTTACAATGACGAGAATAACAAAGAACACATTCCCCATACAAATATGCCCAATATCCACGCTCAAAAAGTTTTGAAATAATTTCAATAGATTCTTTTGAAATATATCTATTGCTAGTTATATGCTCCATATCAAGTACAGCATTGTACTTAAATCCTTTTGGTAAAGGATACTTTGGCTCTGGGTATTTCCATTCTTCGGGATTTACACTTGAAATTTTCAGCATATGTCCTCCGTATTGCTCCGATTTCATTTCTTTTTTTATTATAAAAGAATCAATCCTCGTTCTCTACTTTGAAATAATTCCTTGCTTCATCTGGAATTTTCACAAACGGATATTTATTTTCAAAGTTTTCCAAAATATATGTACGATAGTTAATACACATCAATACACCAACTCCACTTGACGAATCGAAATAAAGCGGAAGAAACGGAGCATTGGAAGTTGTAGTAGTATAAATTTTTGCATTAGGAAGAAGAGTAAGCATATCTTTCAAATACTCTGCACGTACAAGAGTATTATGAACAAAAATCATAGGAGCATCGCCCTTGTATGTAAAAGAATCCGGGTAACAAGCTTTTGCTTCCTTGATGTATTTAGAGAGATAGGCAGCGGAAAGTTCTTCTGACGTATATTCCTTATTTGCATTTCGTTTTGCATTGTTGACAATAGTATCAAAATTCTCAAATCCCACTTTGCCTTCTGGGTGCATTGGAACCCCAGGAATCGGATCATTCAAAATCACACCATAAAACCCATTTACCATATACTGTTTTCCATCCTGCATCCATGCCTTTTGTAAATCTTCCTGCTTGTGAAAAGCTTTACTCTGTTTCAAAAGATTCTTTGCTGCAGTAAGAGCACTTCCACGGCCACTATTCGATGCAATTTGAGTTTTACACTGGTTGATAATTGCAGCATAATAACACCATGGCGGGATGTCTTTGTAAGATGCTGGGTCGTTTAGAATACTAGCATAGAATTCATCCCACAGCTTCGGATCTTCCATAGTAGTTTCAACTGTAAAGCGAAGTGCTTTACAGGCACTTGTGTAAACCTTTTCAATATTAACTGCCATAATACTCACACTTTCTTATGTAAGGAGGTTACAAAACGGAATATGTATAATTAAGAATGTTCAAAGAACGGATTTGACCACAAGATTTTGCGACCACTTTCAATACGTGAGATCAATTTCATTGGAATCTCATATCTGTCATTATTGTAATCTGAATAGTTTTCTTCAAGAAATTGTTCTACATTGTTTCTGATACTTTGTGTAACAATAGGGAATGTACTAATTTTCTTATGTACTACTGTTGTAAATTTCGTGATATCTCTAACTGGGTAATTTACCATCAACTCTTTTCCATTTACTTCAATAGCAATACGAACATTCTTACAATGTGAAATAGCTCCAAAAATGTTTTTACATTCCTTTTCCCAGCAAGAAGTAGACTCAAATTCATGAATTTTTTGCCTAATAAGATACTGTCTTATAACGAAATCCTTTCCTTTTGATTCGCTAAATGGCACATTATTTTGAGCGCGATCCAGGTCATCAAGCATTCCAACCACAGTTTTTGCCCAGGTTGTAGGATTAGCAAGAAATTCAACCGTTACAGTATCGTCAAATTCTTTGATATAATCTGTAACTTTATTAAATGCAGCATCTTTTTCTTTGTCGAGGGCATATTGCAATACAGCCGTTTGATATACTATATCTTCACCTGCGAAATCATCTACATCTTTGGATTCAAACTTTACATTTTCCTCCAAATAATTCCATAACGTTTGAATCATATCTTTTGTAACAAAGTGTGAGGATAATTTTTCTTTGCCCAAACAAATTAAAAAGTTATAAGTTTCATTATAAAAATCTTTATGGTCAACAATATATGCCATAAAATCCAACTTATTCCCTGCTAAAAATTTGTTACCAGTCAAGCTGATAGGGAATCTTCCATAACTTTGCCCATAAAGTGCTTCAACATAATGTTCCCCACTTTTAAGTGGAATGCGAACAAAGCGATAGTATTCACTATAATTCGTGTAATGAATGTTTCCCTCTAAGACAAAATCTGTTGGATTGGAAAAATAGGACATTAACACATCGTTATCAATTACATTTGCAAACATTTATGGGCACACTCCTTTTTCTATTTATTCATATGTATGTAACTAGGAATCGCAGCACGATCCTTCTCTTCTATTTTTACAATACTTACTTTATCTTCACGAATGCTATCTTGTACTGCCTCTTCTATAGTTGCCATATAATCTCCGTCACCTTCTTCACAAGCCGAAAGAAATCCAATTATTGCTTCTTTTATACCTTCCATGGAAGCATGGTTTTCATCAACAAAGGTGACTTCAATTTCAACTGGGATATTGCATGTAACTTTATAAGTTTTTATTAGTTTTTCCTCCCTTACAATTTTCATCACATCGACATATTGTCATAAACAAGTTCGCCCTTATAATTGGGAACAGGATAAATTGCATTCCATTTGCTGTTTTTGAAGTATTTATAACCAACGTTGCTACTCATAAGACAAAATTCAAGTTCCTCAAACTTCTTGAGCGTTAAAAGACGTCTGCGAATGTTCTCACACTCGTCTTCTGTATGACCATAGAGCTTGGCCCAATGTGCTAGGACCTTATTCAGGTCCTCTAATGCCCATTCATAATCACTTAAATTTGCTTGACGTTGATATTCAGCAAGTTCATCATCTAATTCTCTCTGTGCCTCTGCATAAGTAGAATAGAAGTGTGCTGTGGGCAAAGAAATCGTGTCACATAACCGCTTAATTACATTAGGAACAGTTTCTTTGTACCTTGCGTCAATGCGCCAACCATTCGATGAAATTTCTTGAATAAAATAAAGCTCTGGACAAAGATCCTTTCCAAGAATCAATTCACCTTTTTCAAAAGCTTCACAAACTGCTTTAGGAGAAGTAAAATCAATTTCAGGGAATTTGTACGTTAGAGGTTCGTGAACTTCAAACAAAGCTGTATCAGGTTTCCAGTCCTTGGGGAGCTTTTGCCATTTCGTCGGACACTGCTGCTCAAACTCTCTATATGGAATTCCATTGATTGTACGAACATCTTTGCGCACCAAAGGATCAACTGTACATTCACCAAAAAACTGCTGGCACACAAAACCACAGCAAACTCTACGCAGCCAATGCGCTTTTGCATTTCCATAAATATCCCCAACATAAACACGATCCGGCCAGTAAACCACATCACCTGTTTTATAAACCTTTTCAAGTTGAGGTTTGTATTTATAACAAAGTGCATTTTCGTTTTCGATCAAAATGTTTGGGAGTGGCATAATTTACACTTCCTTTTCAAGTCCTTCAAGCAGTTCCTTGCCCTTTTTGGATTTAGCCAAACGTTCAGAAAGATTTTTTGCGGCTGCCTCCAAAATTACATCTTTGTTTTCTTTGAGAAAATCTTTGAGAAAATTGTCCGTTCTTTCCCGCATCAAATCAACCAAGGCACTTTCTTTGGAACAATTCCAAGATCCAAAGTTACGAAGCAATGTCTTGGTAATATCCGCTTGGATACCATCAATTACTTCTTTCTTTACAGTGTTTTCAATCGTCTGTCTTACGCGCTCATCGTCAAAATCAAACGCAATCTGTACAATATGTTCCATTATAAAACTCCTATTTTAAGTAGTTTGATTATCAGCAGGCACAAGCTTTCCATTATCAGCTTTGTACCAAACATCAGGCAGGATAGTTACCCCATCAACAACACCAGCAGCCCAGGTTTTAATACCACAATCATATTCATTTTCCTGAGCGCAAACCAAAACAGCCCCCATACCACCTTTTACACGCGCATTTTCGGAGCGGCTACACGCAATTCCATTCTTGCCCACACTGGATTTTCCTCTACTCGTGGCGGCACCAAATTCACCGGCGGTGGCGGCACCACCATAACCGGCACTGGCGGCACCACGATCACCGGCAGTGGCGGCACCACCATAACCGGCACTGGCTGCACCACGATCACCGGCAGTGGCTACACCAAATTCACCGGCAGTGGCTGCACCACGATCACCGGCACTGGCTACACCACCATAACCGGCACTGGCTGCACCACCATAACCGGCAGTGGCTGCACCATAATAACCGGCACTGGCTGCACCAAATTCACCGGCAGTGGCTGCACCACGATCACCGGCAGTGTGCTTATTGGTGCAATGAAACTTTGTGTACTCAATCTGTGCCTTTACCAGCCCTGCAATATCAAGTTTGCCTTTCACTTTGATGTCTGTACCGCAGATTTTGCTATCTTCTTTGTGCTCGTCCAAAACGCCTGCAAGCTCAACTTCATGGTACACAGAATCCGCAGGAGCGTAATATTCGAAAACATCCAGCGGACGTTCGCAGGCATGCACTCCCTCTTTGCAGAGCCATGCCACATCAGAGACATGATCTTCAACGCCCTCCGTATACTGTCTACCTCTGCATTTGAGGTCTTTGTCAAAACCCTTATAAGCCTTTACCCATGTTTTGTTATCACTCATTACTGTTACCCTCCCTGCATTCATTATTTTTTACTTTATTGACTGTATCTTCCGCCGGATTATTTATTGTCTCAGTTTCTTTTTCGTTCAGCATCATACGCTCCTGTTGGATTGCAGACTGTACAATGGGCTGAAGTTCAGAAATAATCACTTCCAAAATCAGTTTGGAGACATAGGGCGGGAGTTGTGCCTGGTTAATGCCATTACAAATATAATCTTTCAATGCTTCACACTTGAGGTTCATCGTATTGTTTTCCATATTATGTAAACTCCTTCTTATTTATTAAAATTCATGATCTTCAAAATCCATCAATGCACTATGTGCACGTTGGAACATTTCATATGCAACATTATATTTTTCACTCGCATATGACAAATTTTCTTTTGCTTTAGTTAGTTCTTCATAATTTTCTTCATAATGAAACTTCCTAACGACATTTTCACATTCATTTTTCTTTTTTATTTCTTCTTTATAAGATTGATGAGTTGTTTTATCAGCAGATTTCAATAGTTCATGAATAAATTCAAGTGTATTGATATTCATTTATTTTTCCTCCTGTTCAACAAATGGGATGTGAGTAAAAAATGCAGCATTTTCGCATTCAATAGCAACCGGTTCAACATAGGATAAACTCATTAACCCCAAAATACTTTTGGCATTTGCATTTGAACCATTTGTATCAAATACTGTTACATGGGCAACTGAATTTGTAGCCAGATCATGAAGTGTTTGCACATCAATAAAGCTTTCAATTTTATAGCTTTTAATCATTTAGTTTTCTCTTTCTATTTTCTCTTGATATTTCACTCTACTTTGCTGATTGGGACCCGATGCTTTACAATCTTTGGGCGAATTCCTTCATTCTCAATATAAACTTTGGAGGATCGCAAAGCTTCCTTATATGTGGAGCAAGAACAAATTCGTTCCAGCCCATCTCCATACCCATAGTCATACATAAGGTCAAAAACATCTTCCGTTTTACGAGTGTAAACCATTTTGTTTTCTCCTTTCATCAAACTGTCATACAAAAATCTGCCAGGCGGAACCAAAGATTGTATGTTTCAGGAGTCATCTTTACCTGATCGGGGACCCCTTTTACGATACACCATTCATATGATTGCTTTTTCATTTTTGAGATTGCCTTTTGTTCTTCGCGCGTAAATTCTTTTACAAACTTACGAATACGGCTACCACTATTCCAACGGCAGCCATACATTGTTTCACATACCAGGTCATACGGGATATTATTTTGAATCTCATCATGAGTAAGTACCATAAAATGTTTCATATACTTAGCTTCCTTTCTTTTGAGATATAATGTCATCTGCAATATCGCGCCATGCTTGCTGCCAAATCTTCTCGCATTCTTCTTCTGTAACCTCTTTGGGACTATTTTTTTGAACGACCTGACACCAAGTTTTGAAATCATATCCTGAATACATACTGTCTACAGCGCATTCATAGTTCATTTGCATTACGTCATCTTCGTAACGCCGTGGTAAATTTTCATAATGATAGAAGAATATCATTTTCTTACTCCTTGTTAGGTAAGCTTAAAGAACTCGCCTATTTGCTTATCTGTGAAATAAGAAGAACCGGATGTCAATTCATTGGGCCATGCACGCCAGCGATAATTGTCAAAAGAGTTTTTATCTTTAACTCTACGTGCAAGATATTTCCGGCCTTTAACGAAAAGGTATTCGTTTCTTTCTTCGCTTCCCGGTTTATTGGTTGGAACATTCTGAGTACATACCACTAAATAAGGATCGTTTTCCCCAGACTGGAATGCTTTTGAACTGTATCCTTGATTCAGATATCGGGAAGAAAAAGCATATTCACTATTCATAGTTTTTCATTCCTTTCATTTGTTCCCTGCTTATAAAAAAATGTGCTAACGTGAGGGATCGACATTAGCACACGGTACTTATGGTTGCGCCAGCAGGGTTTGAACCTGCAAATCCGGGTGTCAAAGACCCGTGCCTTAACCATTTTGGCGATGGCGCAATACAAGGCCGCACTATTCACGGCAGTCAACCCTTTCGGGATTTGGGGAGGAAAAAACCAAAATTTGGTTAGAGAATGTCTAAATTATGCTTCCTGTACAGTAGGCTTACTTCCGAAGAAATAACTAGACCACGATTCGTCAGACACACAATCAAAACCCGCCGTGGAATAATCACTTGCATAGAAGGTTTCCTTTGTTTCAGGATCAACTACATTGATTTCGTCCATAAACAGGAAGTTGATAAGAGCAAAAGTGTGTGTTTTACTCTTATAGATTCGATTGGAATAAACCTCATAACCTTCAGGACGAACCATTTTGCCAGATTTGTATTTTGCCGGAACGTAATGAGCCAAAACTTCCTGCCCAGGGATAAACTTAATATTGCCGCGGTTGACCGGCTTTTCGATTGTTGCGTTCATCCAAGGAGTATTTTTGAAAATAGACATAATATGTAAATTCCTTTCGTTTTTGTTAGTTGAATCCACCTTTGCGATGGTAAAAAATATCTTTCCTTGTTTTAACCGGCAGTTGCACTTGCACCACACAGTGCATTGATTGCCGGTACATTCAAAGCAACGGTTTTGAAAATGGCAGTTCCGGTTTGCATAACTTTTGGCGTGCTAACCTCTACAACCTGCCAAATAATATGGTCATCCATAAAATCAATCATTACCTGATTGGAGTTTGCATCAATCCCATAATGGGTCAGCATGTCGTAATTGAGATCATCAGTTCCAAGCAGATTCTTGGCAACCTTATCCAAAAATCCATCTGCATCAGCCCTTACGATACTAGAATAAACCATTCCAGCTTCTTTTTGCATTGCAAACTGTGCACGAATTTTATTTTTGTGAATGCTTCGTACAGAAACATGATGACTTTGCTGTGTAGTTGCGATAACCAAGAACATATTTACACCTCTTTGCTGTGAGCTTTTCCCTGCTTTTCTTTTGGATGTTTTTTGTAGACAGTTTTCAGATACACCTTAACTTTCAGGATCTGATCTGCAAAGCTATCTGTTTTGTTTACATGAACAGCCCCTGTGTTAATAAGTGTCGCTGCATTGTATAACCAACTTTGCATCTGCTCTGGATCAATATAAGCCAGACAGAACAACGGAGCATATTTATTTGCCGCTACACGGTCATGCTCAGAAGGGCTATACTGTGTGATACTTTTCAAGAACCTAAGATGCTTTGCTGTGAGGATTGCCGGACGAAGATCCGTTGGATGACTGAGAATTTGCTTGACCGTGATGGTCTGCATTGTCAGCGGCGGTGCTTTAGAAGACATTTGCATTCTCCTTTTCACTTGTACTGTTTTGGTAAACAGGAGGGTTGATTTATCGTAAACAGTTTTGTATAATACAAGAACTGTTTTATACCAAAGAAATCATACCGGATACTGCGTGTTAAGACTGCCATAAAAATGGCTTTGAATCCGGTATGATTGAGCGTTTACCTGCTCGCGGTGCATCTGGAATAGTTTTCAGGCAGTCGCCAGTGCTCTGCCCCGTTTCTTGTCTGGGGGTTTACCACACAAAATACGCTTGGCAAGTTCAACAAGTTCAGCAGAGTAGAATCAAACGAACCGCCAATATAATATATTCGTTTCCAAGGGGATGGAAACGTTGGAGCTAAGTGTGGGACTCGAACTCACAACCTGCCGCTTACAAAACGGCTGCTCTACCATTGAGCTAACTTAGCTTGAAACCCTGCCAGCCTTTACCGGCAGGGTGATGAAATTGGACTTTTATCAGTCAAAAACAATCGTATCTATGTATATTATAAATTATATTTTTCAGTATTTATGTAGCGTTGTTAGTTAAGTACACCTTTGCTGTATGTTTACACTAGCACAGGTTAATAGACTTGTCAATACCCTGTTTCAAATTATTTTGCAGCCAGAACCTTTTCAGGAATCTTGACCTGCATGTTATGTAGCTTCAACAGGAACTCACGATTCCCATTTGCAACGATACCGGAAAAGATCGTATACACGTTGAGATATTTCGTTTTTGCCGAATTGCAATAAAGGCTTGCGACGCTGGAAAAGACTGTAGGAGAGTTCTCACGCATAATGGGAATCAGAACAGTCTGGATTTTTCTTCCAATCTCTTCATTCGGTTCCTGTTTGGTGCAGCCAGGGTAATAACCCAGTACTTCACGTTCATACATCGTGTACAGTGCTTTAATGACAAACTGGCTGAAACCATTTTTCATTTCATTCCAACCGGCGCGGTAGATGATTGAAAATACCCAATCAAGAGCTTCGGGATCTTCTTCCACGATAGAGAGTGCAGAACCAATAGAAGTGATCTGACGAGAATTCAGAACCCCATATTTGTTCATGATTTCATTCAATTTCATACAGTCATCATGCTGGGCAACAATACCTGCCTTGACTTTTGCATGAGTAGAAACTTTGGTAACATTTTCATCCTGAGACATAAAGAGTTCAGCCTCATTTCGCTGCGTGCAGTTCATAAGAATCTGGCAGTTGACAGCAGACAGACTTGCTTTCATGGCTGCTTCATATCTGCCCTGCCCATCAATGATGTAGAATGCGCCATCACTCTTACGATAAGACACCAAAATGACACCCGCCTTGGCCGAATTATATCGGCTTGCAATATCCAAAACCTTGGACCAGCGAGATCCAGCAATTTCACGCTGATATTCATGATCCACTGCCAGATATTTCACCGGAATGGATACAATCAGCTGACCATTCAACAGCTTTGCATTTTTCTTAGCCTGGGACACGATTGCTTCACAAGCGGTAATCTGTTCAATGCTAACGGGCTGTTTACGGGAAGATTTAACGGTGTTGTTCATGTTGGTAGTCATAATAATTTCTCCTTTGTCATCAAATGAAAATGTATAAAATTTGTTTATTTATTCATTGTTTATACTTCCTGAATGAATAATCGGATAAGCGAGCCTGAAACATTTGTGCATATCGTTGCCGTTCTTACAGCTTTGACTGCTCTTGCATAATATACTTTTGTGCAAACTCTTCTGGAGTCATTCTAAAAATTTCTCGAATTAACCAATCAAGATCTTCGATTTTGTTTTCTTCTGCACTTGAACCATAGTGGTGCCAGCCAATATATCCATCTTTTGTCAGATACAAAACCGGATCAAAGAATGGATATTTGCATTTTGTGAAGTCATACCCGTAGATACGACCATCTTGAAGATTGTTATAAATCTGTCGAAGTGTCGGGTTTGTTTCCATACTTTCCACCCTCTTAATTGATTTTGATTTTATTGGCAAGGTAATCATCCGTCAGGAATTCACCATGCTGGCCGGTACGTGGAAGATGGTAACGGAGCTTTGCCGGGTTCTCTTCATCAACCCAAAGGCAAACACACGAAGGCCGCTGTGGTCTTGCCCGATGTTCACTTTCACACAGAAGTTCATAAACCATTTCACGCTTGTGAATTTCATCCCAATCTGGAACAAATTCATCGCCAAAGTTATACCCTGCTACCGGTCTGTCACTAGCCATTCTGTTGTTTGTGGGCCTATCCGAAAAGACTTTATACCCTGACAGTGACGGTAGAACTTCAATAGCATCAAATGTTGCACCAATCTTATTAAGAAGGCACAAAATTCCATTCGTTGTATACATCGTCGCTGCACCATGGCGATCAATGCCCAGGCGATGTTTGTTGCAATCATCATCCCCTTTGATGTAATAACAGGCATCTACAAAAAGGTTCTTGAAATAATAATTTGCACCGCAGATCAGTTCAAGATAAATCGCTGCACCCTTATCATTTCGGAATGCTGTGCGAATGCGAGGATTCCCACGAAACTCAGGATCAAGATATTCATTGACATTGAAGCAACCAGCACCCTCAAAGTATAACGTTTTCATTCGATTTCCTCCTATTATTCTTTATACAGTAAGCCAAAGAGCTTTCGCCCTGCATATCCCATATCATCGGGATACAATACCATGGATCTTAATCTACAATTCCTATTAACCGTTGCAATCAAAGTATTCCCAACATCTTCATTGGAAACACTTTCTGCTGCTTCCTCTAATGTCAGGCCACCCCAATCATTAGGTTCAAACGGATCTGCATTCGGGAAGCCGTCGGCAGCGTCGTCAAAAAATTCAGCCGTGTTGAAATTGCCATATTCAAAGCCAGTCAAGACCTTGACAACCTTGTCATTTTCCTTTACGACAGCAGACAGCCCTCCGCCATTATTTTCAAAAAAGTTCACTTCACGATACATTATTTTCCCTCCTGGTTTGAAATAGAAATTGCATTTTATGGACTTTTGTTTCACTTGAGGACCAAGCAACTAATGACTTCAATCCCGGCAGTTTGTGCATACATGATTTGTTCCTGGCGCTTTTCGTACCGGGAATCAACGTCAAGAGCCGTAAGAGCTTTGCTTGGATACTTTTCCAAAAAGTCTTCCACCCATGTGCTGTACAGAAGATACAGCTTGTTTTCGTACAAAACCACATTGTGGTATTCTGGAGTTCCCCACAAACCAGCCTGGCGCAAAGTCTTCCAATGGTCATATATAACCCGCATTGGGCAATCTGCCAGCCGATCCGCATGAACGATACCGCATGTTTTGTCATTCTCATTCTTAACGGTAATAGAATGAGCACTGATTTTTACCCGGCGGTTTTCAATCTGGTTGATTGTCATTTTGCTTCCTTCCTATTCTGTTCCCAATGAGATTTTGACAGTGCAGCAAGCACTTCGTTTGCGGTTTTAACCATCTCCTGCAGGGCAATCTCCATGCTTCGGGTTTCAACCGGAAAACGTTCTTCAGGACTGATTTCCATGCCCTTAGTGTTTTCAACGATATACTTAGTGCCAGAAAGTGCCTGATTCATGGCATCAATCTGCGCTGTTGTTTCCAACAGGTCATCATAAAGATACCCCGTAGGAATACCCGGAATTTCACAACGGGAAAGCTGCCAGACGTGATCTTCATCTTCTTTTCCTTCTGTGCCAGCTTCTTTTGTAATCAGAAACACCCGGACTTTTTTCGCCTCAAAAGCATTCAGAATTTCGCTGACATAATCTTCAAACAACTTGATCTCACTGGATTCCTTGGGAACGGTCAACAAGTGTGTACCATTCCGGCGAGTGATCCAGATCCAAGAACCGGTAAACGCTGCTTTGCTTCCTTCTTCCTGAAGCCTTGCAACATCTAGTGCAAAGTCACCGCGGAACCGGGTCACAAACCCCATTTCTTCCGCCATAGCGTAAAGTAGACTCTCAAAGGTTCCACCGCCATCAAACCTATCTGTGTGCTGCAAGGCAAACAAATCAGACATGTGGAATTCATACGGCTTGTTTGCATTCATTTTTGTTTCCTCCCGGTTTCTTTCATGTGATATATTTGTCACTTCATTTTGTAAAAAAATATGTACTTTTGTTTCGTGCAAAAGTACATGCAATCTTATACATATTACATTGTCAGATACTGCCCCAAGGCGCGTTATCATACACATCGTTATTCGTAACGATGAACGACTCAACAACCCTATCAAAATCCACCAAAGCCAGGTAAAGCGGATCTACCGCGGTAGGCTTATCGGAACACTGATAAATCAGACAGTCCAGGAGTTTTGCAAGCTTATAGTGCCAGTTGCGGGGATGATCGTGGCCGCTGCCATACTGCCGGATCTGAACCAAAGGCGGAACATCCGGCATCTTGGGAACAATGGGATCATCTTCTTCAATCTTGTACCGGTTGTCATACGCCTTAATATTCAAGGTATACAATTTCCGGTAAATTTTGGCAGAAGAGTAGCAACCGCGAATGTCTTCAAATTCGCAGTCATACAGTGCATCATAGAGGCTTTGCGGGGCCTCAAAACCAAAGAAGTTATATCCTTCATCCAATACCGTGCGGATAACTTCGGCAAGGGTTGCGTGAGCTTCCGCAGACATTACAAGCACAGACATTTTCGTTTTACCTCCACTTCAGTTGTTAGGATTTGTTTTGCACCTTGATTTCATTCAAGATGCAAAGGGCCAGAGCCAGAACGGCCAGGATTCCGGTTACTACCGGGAAAGCGTTTACAAGGGCAGGCAGGCCACAAATAACGCTTGGGATTATGGCAGCAAACAGCGCCATTTTAATGATTTTCACAAGGATTTTAGCCATTTTCGTTTCCTTCCTGCCCTATTTTTGGGCATAAAAATAGCGCCCTGAATAATTTCAGGACGCGGCGGATCTAGTATTCGGTTTACTTGGATTACTGGGCTTGAGACGGGTTTTTACCGCTTGCACCCTTGACAATATACAAAGTGTGTGCAAGGGCGGTTTCACTCAGATCGTCAACACGGTCGGTCAAGCGGTCAATCCGTTCATTGGTTGCATTGACGGCTTCAATGGTCATGTCAAGCTTCTTTTCCACATGACTTTCAATATAGGTCATCATGCGGGTTTCGCTGCCATGAATTGCGGATTCCATGGCCTGATGTGTGCGAAGTTCAGACGCTTCAATAGTGGCGGTCATACGAGCTTCACTTGCAGCGACAGCAGAATTCACTTCTTCACGAATCATCTGCCGTAACATCTCAATTTCATTTTTGTCCAAAGCAAACACCTTCCTTTTCAATCAAAATCAATCATGCGGGTTTTACGGTGTCAACCGTAACGCCATTATTGTACAGATAGTCAGGGCCGATATCAATTTCACCATCATTCCAAGATACTGTACCAAAGTCAATATACACTTGATTAAACACAGAAACATCTTGCAGAGGTTGAAAAGCCGGTTCTTTCAAAAGCGGGGTAAAATCAAACTCTTTTGCGGTTCCATCATTGAACCGGAGCCACAAACGATAGTTTGACAAAGGACGCACACCGCACACTTTAATTTGTGGGTGTGAATCGTTTGCATATGCGATACCGTCAACAATATACATTGTAACCCTCTTTATAATCATGCAGGCTGCTGTTCTGCTGCCGGTTTACTGTTAATATAGCAAGTATCTGGATCAAGATCAACGCGATTTGTCCAAAATACATTACTGTCCAATGCCGGGTTTTTGTCCCAGCATACGGAATGTGTTTCATCCACGTAAACGCGAAGAAAAGCTTCCGGGTCAGTCAAGAATTCAAACACCGTTCCGGGTTGAATCAGCGGTTTTACATTATAGATCCGCTTTTCCCCGCCCTCATAGGTAAGCAAAAGCCTATAGTCCGTAAGGGGAAAAGCGTCCAGAAGAGTTTTTGGCCCGGCGGCAAAGTATTCTGCAGTCTTTTGGTTATAACCAGCGGCCAGAAAATCGGCCACAGTTTTCAGCATAGAATTCACCTCCAGATCATCCTCTTATTGTATTATATCATACTTGCGTTTATTACTCAAGTATGATATCATTTTGACAGCTTGCGCCGTCATGGTAGCAGGATACTTTTCTTCCCCCAGCCTGCTAACTCTGGGCTTACAGCGTGGCAATCAGGGTGCAGTCAATCGACTGTGCACCGGGATACAGAGTTTCAGCAATCGGCTGGTTCTCTGTATCGAATGCAAGGGCACGCTTGCAGCGGTCACGTAGCAAGTCAAGAACCCTGTTTTCCGCCCCGCCATTAGAATACGCGGGAATGACGCTCTTAAACAGAGCACCACTGGAAAGCTGGAAACGGAATTCAAACAATTTCATTTCAAACATAGTTATACCTCATTTCATTGTTTACGATAAAAGTTCCTTTGGAAAATGGCGGTGGGCTACTTTCTTCCCCTGGCCCACCAACTCCAGGCTTATCAAATCGGGATACCGGGAACGCTTGCAAGGCTTATTCCTTTTCAGTCTTGTAAACGGCGGCCTTGCTTTCCGTTGCATAATTGCTGTTGTTAGTGCGGGTTTTCACCGTCACAAACACGGACTGGAGCAGTTTCTTTTCAGTCATGACCACAACTTTACCGGTATGGTCAGAATCCTCTTTTACGGAAGATACAGCGGTCAGCAAATACCCAACATCTGCCTTGTTCATAGCCGGAACGAGTTCTTCCGGGATGATTGCGGCAACCAAGGCACGCAGCTGTGCCTTCAGCTTTTCCTTGCCGCAGCCGTCAAAGCCATATTCAGCTTTTGCTTTTTCGCCGCAATACGTTGCGGTGGGCTTCAGGGCCTGCAGGGTGTTGTTCTGGGCGTTGTTCAACTGGAGGTTATCCAGGAACATACCAAGGTACAGTTCCCACTTGGAATCACTTCCAAGGGTTACAGTTTTGTTGGGCAGAGGGTTGCCGTTGGAATCCGTTTCCTTGGATTCACGCAGCTGGAAAGCCTTATCCAACTCCAGGAAAGACAGGGTGCGGGAAGAATCGCGGGAAACCCATTTCCCGGTATCCTTGTCAACGGCAAGAACCGGGAAAGTGTACGCGGGATTCTGGATGAATTCCGTAAACATGGGGCCGCGGGACATGCCCAAAAGTTCAGCGGCCTTTTCATTGCGGGCTTTAATCCGCAATGCCTTCAGGCGGGTTTCGCAATACTTGCCGGTGCGCGGGTCAGCATTGCGAATGGCTGCCAAGTCCTCACCGGTCAAGTTGTTGACCGTTTCCAGGTCAGCGGCGGACAAGCTAGAGAAAGAGTTTTCGCCGTTGATGGCAAATGCGATAACAGCGGACAGAATGTTTTCATTGATAACGTTTTTCATGGTTTTTACCTCCAGATTTTTTGTTTTGAATTTTTTTACAAGCGTTTTTGTGCGCTTATCTTTACAAGTAAAGCATTTTGTGGTACACTTTACTTGTGTAGATAAACGCACAAAAGGGTTTAATCTTTTGTGCGCTTGCATATGGCTCTACCAAAGCCATAATTAAAACATCTTGTGTTATGCACTCAAATCCGTACTGAAAGATAGAATACTGGTAGTTTATTCGTCCAATACCCACGCTAGTTTTGAAATGTGTTGGTAGTATCCAACTATGTACCATCAAAACCTTTTGATAACATCCAACAAAATGTGTTACCGGAAAGTTTCAAAACGTTAAAACACTTGCAATCAAAACTAAATATCGTTTTTTGATTGTTTTACCTGTATCCAACAAAATGTACAGTCAAGTGTTTTTGTTCCCATTTCAGCGTTAAGACTCTTTTACCAATCCGCAGAATGCAAAAAGGTAGTACATGCAATAGTTTTGACCTGTGGCGCAATGAAGCTGTTATGTGTCCCTTTTCCGCTCTCACGGAAAATTTCTATTTCGGGGATAACCTTGCAGAACAACCATTCAAACCATCCCTTACTTCCCTGCAGGCCAGCGCTTGCTATTGCAACGCTTTTTTCGGGACGCCGCCCTATATGGTAAAAATCTTAAATTGTCACGGTGTTGTATAGGCTATTTACAACACTTTAAGGCTTTTACCAAAACGGCACGATATCAAGTTAAAGTTTGAGCGCAACGCGATGAACGCATTGACTTGCTAACTCTTTATACCACGATGAACGCAACAGAAAGAATCAAACTTTTAACTTGCTATCTAGTATTCAATTTTCAAAGTGCTTTACTTGCAAAAGCAAGTAACCAAAGTTTACCCCGCTAATAGCATAACAGGGGGACGCACCCGGCGGCGTTGAAACAACTTTGCAATTAGTTATATGGAATAATTCCATATATTCAGCCCCGCGACGTGAACGCTTGCAAAATGGGGCCATATTTTTTAAGGGTGGAAAAATGACTTTTGGGGAATACTTAAAAGAATCACGAATTGAAAAAGGATTGACGCAAAAACAGGCGGCTAAATTATGCGGTATGCCTGAAACACAATATCAGGGATATGAGCAAGGACGCTACACTAAACCAGGGTTTGAGACAATGGTTAAATTGGCCCATGGCATTGGCTTTTCTTTGGATGACTGTGCACAACGTGTTTTCGCGTTGTGATTATAGCTGCAGTATAACACCGTGTTTTCGCGTTGTCAATACTTTTTGAAAAAAATATTTTTTGTATAGTAAAGAGGTTGTAAACAGGCACAGACTTGCTTGCACATGTACAAGTAGTATCTGTTTTCCCTATTCTGGAGTCATCAAATAGCGCCGCATTCTATAGCTTCGTCATAGCTAACATATGTAACGCCGTCGACTTCAAAATAGTCGCCGTCCACAAACATTTACTTTTTTACACCTCTTTTCTATATCCCGTGTTTGATGGAAGCAAGCGCGGGATTTTTTGGATTTAATCACAGTGAATAACTTTTTGTTGTTGTTCCCGCGACTATAGCTATAGTATAGCAGTCAATACGCGTATATACAGCGGGAAATTTGTAACATGTTATAAAGCGTATAAAATAGCGATAGTATGTTGAATTTGTATGTACGCATATATACAAATGTTGCAAGCATACAAAAGGATGAATACAATAATGAATACTAAAAAACGTGTATATGGTGCAGCCCAAAAAAGAGCACATGAACGATATATAGCAGAAAAAACTACTGAAGTGCGGGCGGCACTTCCAAAAGAATATGCAATAAAATTAAATAAAATTGCAGAATTTCAGGGTACTAGTAAAGCACAAGTGCTAAAAAACGCAATAGATATGTATTATAATAAGATTATTGATAATGAATAGCAATTATTGACGGCCTGAGGTGCAAATAATATACATTATGGGGAAACGTCCATATACAGCTGCAAGAAAAGCGGCAAATGCACGATATATCAAAGAAAAAACAGTATCAATACAAGCATACTTGCCGCCAATATATCGCGAAAAATTGAATAAAATTGCAGAAAAGCGTGGATGTAGTAAAGCACAAGTGCTAAAAAATATGATAGATACAACATATTCTAGTGAATTTGATAATGAATAGCAATATATAGGCGTGTTCCCTGCTTCTATCCTGGTTTTTTGCTTATAAGGTATTATAATATTTATATTTATATATTATATATAATACATTATAAGACGCGGAAAAAATGATTCTACCCCTGCAGCGGATCTGCAAGGGATCTAAAATAAATTCTGTAATATTACAGAATTCTG
>ERZ773181.306-NODE-306-length-58069-cov-86.601217_pt1 | contig 58069 bp, 49 predicted proteins | sample MGYA00581001_ERZ773181 | MGnify/ENA primary metagenome ERZ773181 (study PRJEB29015, sample SAMEA2737780) | human gut metagenome | biome: human gut; feature: human-associated habitat; material: faeces | place: China | collected 2012 ...
TCGGAGTAACGAGCTGCATGGGATAAAAACCAAAACGACCGCTCACCTCAATATGAGGAGAGTGGTCATTTTCGTTCTACCGAGAATTCCGGTCATTAAGGTCACGGTCATTAAGATCATTAAGGATTTCAGATTATCAAAATATCCCTCTATCTTATAAAATAAGGTTAAATCGAGTTCGCCCTGCCAACAAAATCCATCCATAAAATCACTTTTCTGAATATTTTTTTGTATTTTTGCAGATATATTGCGAGAATGTAGGGGTTTGAGCATGGCTTATCCTCCTAGATTATAGGCGCATAATTATCAAAAAATTAGAGAATGAAGAAAATATTTATCATGAGCATTATAACCATGCTATCAAGCCTGTCTTCTTGTCAGGCGCAAAATAAGGGCTATAAGAGTCTGTCGGCAGATGACTATGAGAAAGCCATCGCTGACACCGCAGTAATCCGTCTTGACGTACGAACCGCAGAGGAGTTTGCCAATGGGCATATTCGTGGGGCAATCAACATTGACGTACTGAAATCAGACTTCGAGCAGAAGGCTGCTGCCACTCTTCCCAAAAGCAAGACTATCGCCGTGAACTGCCGAAGCGGCAAGCGAAGCAAAAATGCCGCAGCTATATTGACAAAGAACGGCTATCAGGTAATAGAACTCGATTCCGGCTTTATTGGCTGGCAGGCAGCAGGAAAAGAAATCGTAAAGGAGTAAATTGAAATAATCTGACTCAAGTTTCGCAAGTAAGCCCCACACGCCCTGTTTGGGGCTTGCCATTAGGCTTGATGCAGTTTACGAGCAAGGAAGCCACGGTAAAGGCAACCCCTACCCCCACCACGCCTGTCCATCCATAATGCTGCCAGGACAGACCAGAAACGAAAGTTCCGGCAGAACCACCCAGGAAATAAATGGTCATATAAACGGTATTGATACGGTTGATGGCAGATGCGTCAAGGGCTACTACGCTGGTCTGATTCGACAAATGGATGCATTGCATACCGGCATCAATCAGCAAGATGGCTATTATTATCCACAAGTAGCTGTCATTCCCCCAAAATGCCAGCAGCCAGGCAGCCAACAAGACGCATCCTCCGGCAACAGAGAAGAACCTTGCACCATACTTTTGGACGTAGCCGCTGATGAAGACCACCGTAGATGCACCTGCCAGTCCCGCACAACCGAGAGCTCCAATCATGTCGTCGCCAGCAAAGAAAGGCGCCTGCTTCATCCGGAAGGCCAGGCAACTCCATAAGGCGAAGAAGGAACCATACGCCAATGCCGCCCTTAGCGACGCGATTTGCAAGTATGGGTATTTGAGGAGCAGGCGCAACAATGATTTCATCAACCCTGCATAGTTTTCCCGCGAACGGTCAGACAACTCTGGCAGCATCCTGTGAATGAGCAGAAAACATCCGAGCATAAACACACTAGCCACAAGATAAACAGAACGCCATCCCCATTCGTCGGCCAGCAGGCCGCTGAAAACACGTGAACCTAGAATGCCTATGAGCAGGCAGGATTGTATGATTCCCACATTGCGCACCTTGCGTGAAGGCGTGGAATGGTAAGACACCAGCGGGATGAAGAACTGCGGCATTACCGAAGATGCGCCAGCAACCAGGGATGCGCCCCACACCCAATAGATGTTCGGAGCAAGGGCTATGGCAAGCAAGGCGCACAAAGAAATGATGTAATTGGCCTGTATCAGTTTCTTTCGTGAATCCAGATCACCAAGCGGAATGACAAATACAAGTCCTACCACATAGCCTATCTGGGTCAAGGTAGCTACCATGCTGGCAGAAAAGTCTGATACCGCAAACTCTTTTGCCATACTGCCCAGCAAGGGCTGGTTGTAATAGCAGTTGGCAACGGAAAGTCCGGTAGCTACTGCCATCAGAGCCAGCAGAGGTGCCGGAATACCTTGGTTCTCTCTCAATTCATACTTCATTTTTCGCCTCTCTTTTTTAATATGACACAATCTTCAATCCAATCAAGGAAGCAATGAGCGTGAAGAGGAAGAAAAGCCTGATGGGAGTGGCTGGTTCCTTGAAAACGAATATTCCTATCAAAACCGTACCCACTGCCCCGATGCCTGTCCAGATGGCGTAGGCCGTGCCCAAAGGCAAAGTCTGCACCGCCTTGGCGAGCAAAGCCATGCTCAGAATGGTGGAAGCAAGGAAACCGCTCCCCCACAGATAAAACCAAATTCCTGATGCTGCTCTCGCTTTTCCCAAGCAGAACGTGAGGCTCACCTCAAATAATCCTGCGAACAATAAAATTATCCAATTCATATCTATTAATTTATTTTATAATTTTAAATTCGGGTGCAAAAGTAAGCAAAAAAAAACTAAAAGCTTTTTGCATTTGACAAAAACGGATTTTGCATTTGCAAAAAAATAACCATTTACTTTCGTTTTCGTGTGAAATTTTATAATTTTGCACACCAAATACAGCAAATAAAGAATATGGATATAAAAGAAATCATTAATAAGAGATACGCCATGCCGGATGCGTCTTTGGACAAATTGCAGCGATGCTTAACGGAAGTTTCATATCCCAAAGGATTCCAGGTGTTAGAAAGAGGTAAGGTGGAGAAGAACATCTTTTTCATCAAGAAAGGCATTGTCCGCGCATATACTTCAGTGGACGGAAAGGAAATTACCTTTTGGTTTGGCAAAGAGGGAGCGACTATTGTCTCCTTGAAAGGCTATGTGAACGACGAGCCAGGATATGAGACGATGGAGTTGATGGAAGATTCGGTCTTATATAAATTGGAAAGAAAACAGCTGAAAGAGTTGTTTTTGGATGATTTACACATCGCCAATTGGGGGCGGCGTTATGCAGAGATGGAGCTGCTTGCCACCGAGGAACGACTGATTTCCATGCTATCCGCCATCGCTTCGGAAAGGTACAAGGAGCTGCTAGAGAAAGAACCAGACTTATTACAAAGGTTGCCATTGGGAAGCATCGCCACCTATTTAGGTGTAACGCAGGCAAGCCTGAGCCGGATTAGGGCAAAAATCACACAGCCGTAATCCGAATCATCATCCACCATGAGCAGCCTGTGCTGATGACGCATTTACACATTCCTTTCGCATATCAGGAAGCTAAGTTTAGCAAGTGGTTTAAGTACGGACTGAAGGCTCAAAAGCAAAAAAAATCCCAGTCAGGATAAAACCTTGACTGGGATTCTTATTTTAAATCTCTCTCTTATTTTTCTCATCTATAAAAAGATGATTACTTCAAACCACGGTTGATAAGGGTTGTGTTGAGAAGCATCACGTACTTACGATACTGACTGTTGTCCAAGATAACGTGCATGTACTTGAGATCCTTCAAAACTGCCTTGTCAATCATTGCAGAACGATCCTCACCCTTTGCTGTTGCAGCATTCATCATGTCTGCGGTGAAGTTCTTGTGTACATCAGCTACAGCCTCTACCTGGTCGATGTTCAAGCTCAAAGCATCTGCCAAGCTAGACATCTTTACATTCATGTTGTAAGCTGCTGTTGCATTTGTCTCCTCTTCTGCTGCGAATGTAGCTGTTGCCATTGCAAACATAGCTACTGCTAATACCATAATCTTCTTCATAATCTTTTTACCTTTCTTTAATTTGTGAGTCCTGCACATCCGAAGACGCCGGCTCTGTTAAACATTATCCTATAGTCTTTTTCTTTAAGACGCTGCAAAGATACGAACTTTTCTCTGTGTGCGCAAACATTTCTTGGGATATTTTCAGTTTTCCGCCTATTTCTTGACTTAAATCAACAACAATACGTCGAAATAGGCGTCAGAACGTTAGAGATATTACATTTTCGCTATCATTTTGTAATATCATCGAAAAAAAAGCCCTTTTTCTTCGTTTATACCAATTATTATTTGTACCTTTGCAGAAGATTCAACCTATAAAACAAGCAAAATGGTACAGGAAAATCATATAGACAAGGCACTCGCCTTTATGGAAAGTCTCGAGAAACTGGGCAACCAGCTCAAGGCGGCTGAGGAACACCAGAAACAGCTCATCGCCCGAATGCTGGATCTCAAGAAAGAGAATCTGACCGACGGCGAGGAATATGCTGAACTCTCGCAGAAGAGTAAAAGTCTGCAGGACATCATCGACAAATGGCGCCCTATCTATCTGGAGCGCATGGAGATGGTAAAGAGCGTAAGCATTCAGAAAAGAAAAAGAAATAATAAAAAATAAATATAGAAATGGAAACAAACAACAAAAACAAGTTTATTGTAGTTTCATACGCACTGTATGATGTAACTAATGGTGACAACGGCGAGGAGATGCTCATCGAGCGCACAACCGACGAGCGTCCGTTCATCTTCATCAGCGGTATGGGTGTTACCCTGCCAGCTTTCGAAGAGAAGGTGGTAGACCTGGCTAAAGGTGAAGAGTTCGACTTCCAGCTGGACCCAGAGCAGGCTTACGGACAGCACTATGATGAGCGCGTACTAGAGCTCGACAAGCAGATTTTTACCGTCAACGGCCAGTTTGATGCACAGCACGTACAGGTAGGTGCTATCATCCCATTGCAGAACGAGGATGGCAACCACTTCAACGCAGTAGTGAAGAACATCAGCGATACCAAGGTAACCTGCGACCTGAACCACCCATTGGCTGGCTTGAAGCTCAACTTCTGCGGTCAGATTCTCGAGAGCCGCGAAGCTACTGCCGAAGAGATTGCCAAGATGGCTCAGATGATAAGCGGTGAAGGTGGCGGCTGCTCAGGTGGCTGCGACAACTGCGGCGGCGACTGCAAGGATGGCAACTGTGAAGGTGGTTGCGAAGGCGGCTGCAACAAGTAACAAACACCTTTATAATATATAAGGTAATGAGGAATACATTTGGCAATCTTTTCACTCTCACTACATTTGGAGAGAGTCATGGAATAGCTGTAGGAGGCGTTATTGACGGATTTCCTGCAGGCATAGAAATCGACATGGACTTTATCCAGAGCGAGCTGAACCGCCGACGCCCAGGACAGAGCCACATCACTACGGCCAGAAAGGAAGCTGACAAGGTTGAGTTTCTGAGTGGTGTGTTAGAAGGCAAATCAACAGGAACCCCTATCGGTTTTGAGGTGCGTAACCAGAACCAGCATTCTCAGGACTATGAGAACATGCGCTGTCTCTTCCGCCCTTCTCACGCTGATTTCACCTATCACGAGAAGTATGGCGTACGCGATCATCGTGGCGGCGGCCGTTCTTCAGCCCGCATCACCATTGCCCGATGCGTAGGCGGAGCTTTGGCTAAACTTGCCTTGCGACAGTTGGGCATCAGCATCACGGCCTATACATCGCAGGTGGGCAGCATCGCGCTGGAGAAAGATTATCATCTGTATGACCTTAACACCATAGAAGATAATCCGGTGCGCTGTCCTGACCAGCGGAAGGCGAAGGAAATGGAAGATCTCATCGCCCAGGTTAAGGCTGACGGCGATACGATTGGCGGAATCATCACTTGCGTCATCAAGGGGTGCCCGGTAGGATTGGGCGAGCCTGAGTTTGACAAGCTTCATGCCCAACTGGGTGCTGCCATGCTTGGCATTAACGCGGTGAAGGGTTTTGAATATGGCGAGGGATTTGCCGGAGTTACTGCCCGCGGAAGTGAGCAGAATGATGTCTTTATCCCGAAGGCTGATGCTGCAGAGACGCCAGAAGATGCTGCTGTGAATCAGGATGTTGCTGCCCGTATTACAACAAAGAGCAATCATAGCGGAGGAATACAGGGCGGTTTGAGCAATGGTCAGGACATTTATTTCCGTGTTGCCTTTAAGCCGGTGGCTACTCTGCTGATGGAGCAGGATACGGTAGATTTGGAAGGAAATGCCACCACGCTGACTGCCCGCGGCCGTCATGATCCTTGCGTTCTGCCAAGAGCTGTGCCGGTGGTTGAAGCCATGGCTGCCATGGTTATCCTGGATAACTATCTCTTGAATAAAACAGTCAGAATCAGTTAATAGTTAATAGTTTATAGTAAATAGGGCTTTCTTGCTACAAGCAGAGTTCTTATTTACTATAAACTATTATTTTTTATCAGCTTCCCTCTACTTTAAGCAAGTTTGCTATACGGCGAAGCCGCTATAAACTATAAACTATTAACTATTTCTAAAGCTTACTGTCCTTTAATAGTTTTGGGCAATATTCATTAAAAAAGCATTTATCGCAGAGCGGCTTCGTACTCTTGCAAATATATCTGCCATGCAGCAGAATCCAATGATGCGCATTCGGAATATCCTCAGCCGGAATGTGTTTCATCAGATAATCTTCTACTTTTCGGGGCGTATCTGCCGTTTTCGGCACCAACCCCATACGATGACTCACACGGTAAACATGCGTATCCACCGCCATCGTAGCATGACCGAACCATACGGCACGAATCACATTCGCAGTCTTGCGCCCCACTCCTGCCAACTTCTCCAAATCATCCGCAGCCTCAGGCACCTCACCTCCGAACATCTCAACCAGCTGACGAGACATTTCAGCAAGATGCTTCGCCTTGGCATTCGGATAACTCACCGAACTGATCAACTCATAAATATCTTCCTCGCTCGCCTGTGCCATGTGCTGCGCATCAGGATAACGGGCAAAGAGAGCAGGCGTAACCATGTTGATGCGTTTGTCGGTGCATTGCGCAGAAAGCAAGGTAGCCACCAGAAGCTGAAATGCGCTACCGAACTGCAACTCGGTAGTTACATTCGGCAGCGCACTTCTGAAATGATTCAATATAAAATCGTATCTTTCCTTACGAAGCATTTCTCTTACTTTTTAGCAGGAGCAGCCTCCTCTTTCTTAAGCTTTCCCTTGTAAGCCTTGTTCAAGCCGGAAATCACCTCTTTTGTAATATCGTAAGCCTTGTCAGCATAGAGCAGGTTATCGCCGCTCTTAGAGAAGATGATGCTGTACTTCTTGTCCTTGTTGTAGCGGGCAAGATAGTTGGCAATGCTGTCGTGGAGCGCCTTGTTGTACTTCTCCTGCTCAGCAGCAAACTCGTTGCTCAAGCGCTGCTGCAAGCCCTGCAGGTCGTTGTTCTGCTTCTGCAGTCCAGCCTGGATAGCCTCAGCCTGCTCGCGGGTGTAAGCATTCTGCTGAATCTTCTGCTGGAAGTTGGCGGCTGCAGCCTGGAGCTGCTGGCCCTTCTGCGCAATAGTAGCCTGAATGTTCTGACCCTTCTTCTCCAAGATAGAAGAATACTCCTTAGCAAAGGTATACTGAGTCATGATAGAGTCTACCTCTACATAAGCAATCTTCAATTCAGCAGGAGCCTTGCTCTCTGACTTAGCCTCTACCTGAGGCTGAGATTTGTTGCATGATGCCAATGACAGGGCAGCAACAGCTGCAATTGCCACTGAACTCAAAATGTTCTTTCTCATTTTTTCTATCATATTATATTATTACTATTTTCTAATAAGCCTTGTTGGCTTCCCTTGCCTCGCGGTCCTGATCCACCACACAATGAATGCCCTGCTTGCGCAAGCCTGGATTGTCGTGCACATGCTGGGAAGAGAACTTGCCGTTCTTCTTAAAAATCAACTTTACGCAAAATAATGCCATGCAGATAGCAATTATTAACACGCTTAATAACATTAATTTTATCATTTTTATTACCTTTGCAGTGCCTTAGTGCACTTTTGGGTGCAAAGGTACTATTTTTTTGGGAATAACCAAAACAAAATAGCAGAAATAAATGTTTTATCAAAACAAAATAATAGAAAATAAATGAATAAAAGTGAATTGAAGCCTGCTCTCGTGTTCGAGCAGTTCGCAAAAATCAACGAAATACCTCGTCCTTCCAAGCACGAGGAGAACATGATTGAGTTTTTGAAATCTTTCGGAGAGGCTCATCAGCTCGAAACGCTGGTAGATGAAACCGGTAATGTGCTCATCCGTAAAGCTGCCACTCCAGGCTACGAGCATGCTGAAACCATCATCCTGCAGAGCCACATGGACATGGTTTGCGATAAACTGGTGGATGTGGATTTCGATTTCCACAAAGACGCCATCCAGACTTACGTAGACGGAGAATGGCTTAAGGCAAAAGGCACTACATTGGGTGCTGACGACGGTATAGGCTGCGCCATCGAGCTGGCTATCCTGGCAAGCAACGATATTGAGCATGGTCCTATCGAGTGCGTCTTTACACGTGATGAAGAAACCGGACTGACCGGTGCTCACGGCATGAAGGCGGGCTTTATGACTGGAAAGATGCTCATCAATCTTGACTCAGAGGATGAGGGCGAAATCTTCGTATCCTGCGCCGGTGGTCAGACAACCCATGCCACTTTCCACTTCTCACGCGAAGAGGCTCCTGCGGGGTATTTCTTCATGGAAGCTTCGCTGAAGGGTCTCAACGGTGGTCACTCGGGCGATGACATCAACAAGAAGCGCGCCAATGCCATCAAGATTCTTGCCCGCTTCCTCTTCCTCGAAAATGAGAAACTGGATGGAAGTCTGCGCCTCGTAAGCTTCAACAGCGGCAAAATGCACAATGCGATTCCTCGGGACGGAAAGATTGTTTTTGCCGTCAAAAATGCTGATAAGGAACAGGTTCGTGCCGACTGGAACATCTTTGCATCAGAAGTAGAAGATGAATTCCACGTAACCGAACAGGCTATGCAGTTCAATATGAGCAGCACCGATGCTGCACCTGTCATCGAGAAAGCTGTAGCTGACAAGTTCGTAATGGCTCTCCAGGCTGTAGACAACGGTCCGCTTACTACCTGTCAGGATGATGCGATTGCATGGATGGTAGAAACCTCAAGCAATGTGGCAAGCGTGATGACCGATGAAAGCAGCATCAACATCGTAGCTTCTCAGCGAAGTAACGTGATGAGCAATCTTGCGAACATGACCAACACCGTAAAGGCAGCCTTCCTTCTGGCTGGCGCCGAGGTAACTGTAGGCGATAAGTATCCTGCCTGGAAGATGCGCGCCAACAGCGAGCTTACCGACCTGGCTGTGAAGGCTTATGAAAAGCTCTTCGGCAAAAAGCCATTGGTAAAGGGTATTCATGCCGGTTTGGAGTGTGGTCTTTTCTCAGAGCGTTATCCTGAGCTCGATATGGTAAGTTTCGGTCCTACCCTTCGCAATGTTCACACTCCAGACGAGGCTCTTCTCATTCCTACTGTAGAGATGGTTTGGAATCACTTGCTGGAGATTCTCCGCAGCGTGGCTAAATAAGCAAGCGTGCTAAATAAAACAACGAGCTTAATAAAAGTAGCGCAGCTTAATAAAAAAGAAGATGTCTATGATAAAGAAAATGATGTTTGTCATGGTTTCAGGACTTGTGCTGATGTTCACCTCGTGTGGCGATCAGCACAAGGCTCAATCTCTGGTCAAGGATTTTCTTAATGAAAACCTCGTTGATCAGGACTGCAGCTATGAGCGGTTCTCCCGCCTCACTCCTACCGCCATGATCAGTTTCGGCCAGATGAAGGAGATGCGACAAAATGTCAGCAAACTGCCTTACGTCAAGAAGAATATTGATTATAATGATGCAGCTTATCCCGACACCTTATTATATTTAAGGGCTACATACAAGCTGACCAACCATCAGGGCGAGAAGCAGGAAGTAACCCAAACTTTTTATCTTGATAAAGGTTTGACAAGAGTTATCGGGTTTAAGGAAAACTGAAAAAAACAGTTAAGAATTGCCTTTCAGTAAGGCAGTAAGAATAAACAGAAAGAGTTGACTAGCACTTTTAACTAGCCAACTCTTTTTTCATATAATCTCTTATTTCTTTTCTAGCCAGAGTCAGACGATTCTCAGCCGCTTTATATCCGAGGTTCAGACTTTTGGCAATCTCGCTCACCTGCATTCCTTCGAAGAGATTCAGGCGGTAAACCTTGCTTCTCTTCTCTGTGAGCCGGGCAATGCCACGCTCCAGAATCTCGTTGGTCTGCTGGGCAGAGAAAACTGATTCGCCATCAACATCATATCTTCCCATCCAGTCACTAGCTCCCAGGAAGTGTTCATACTCCTCAATCTTATGCTTGCGCCGGTAATAATCGATAATCAGATTCTTGGCAATGGTGTATACAAAACAAGGTAAAGTAACAGGCGTAATCATCTTATCGCCTCGAAGTAATCGCACAAAAGTATTCTGCACGATGTCTTCAGCCTCGTCTGCCGGAAGCGAACGGGACATGACATACAACTTCAGCTCGTTGTAGTGTTCAGAGTAATAATCAGCAATAATGCTGTAATTTGAATTTGTTTGTTCCATGATGGCGATTTTTTTAATCATGTTTTTCGTTTATCGATATTGCAAAGGTAATAAAAAAAAGGAAAGCCACCAAAGGAAAGCGAAAAAAAATGTGCTAAATGTTCGTTTTGAAACATTTAGCACATATGATAGAAACAATTTGTAACATGAAATGTTACGCATCGCAAAGTTTTATTTCTTAATTCAAACCTTTTTACAGGTTGGATTACTTAATCATGTCAACGCTTCTCTTGAGGAATGCGTCGAGCGAAGAACCCTTCAACATACCATTCTGAAGCAGAGCAAGGTCGATGAGCTGGTGAACAATGTTGTTGTTCTTAGCATAACCCGAGATGATTTCGTTGCGCTTAGCCTTCTCATCGCTGATGGCCTTCTCTGTGTTGTGAACATCATCCTTCTCCTGCTGGGTAATCTCTTCAGGCTTCTTCTTGTTCTGTTCCTGATGGAGTACGGCAAGGCGAGCTTCCTGACCCTTGATTTCTGCAAGGATTGGCTTCAATGTTTCAGCAGTGTTGGCCTCAGCATCTTCCAATACCTTCTTTACCAGAGCATGGTCTGAGTTCAGTACGATGTTGTAGCTGTCTGGCATCTGACCGTAGAAGTTCATGCCTGCCTGGAACTGGCTCATCGCCTTCATACGGCGCATGTACTCGTTCTGAGTGATGAGCACTGGCTGGTTCTGTTCGCCCAAAGCCTGAATCTCAACAAAGAATTCTGTCTTGTCAAGCTGAGGCATCTGAGAGCGGAATACTTCTGTCAAGTTGTCAGACTGCTCTTTGCTCAAATCGGTCTTCTTAGCATCTTCCTTCACGATGAGGCGGTCGATGATGTCGGCGTCAACACGTGTAAAGCGGCTCTTCTCCAGCTTCTGCTCCAGCATGTTTACCATCGGCGTATCGAGCTGACCCTCCATCAGGAGTACAGAATAACCCTTCTGCTTGGCAGCTTCGATGTAAGAATACTGCTCTTCCTTATTGTTAGCATAGAGATAAACCAGGTTGCCGTCCTTATCGGTCTGGTTGTCCTTAATCAGCGTCTTGTACTCCTCGAAAGTAAAGTACTTGCCCTCAACATCTTTCAGAAGTGCGAAGTCCTTTGCGCGCTCGTAGAAATCTTCCTGAGAGAGCATTCCGTAGTTGATGAAGATCTTGAGATCATCCCATTTCTCTTCAAACTCCTTGCGGTTCTCCTTGAAGATTGAGTTCAGACGATCGGCTACCTTCTTGGTGATGTAGGTAGAAATCTTCTTCACGTTGCTGTCGCTCTGCAGGTAACTGCGGCTTACATTCAGCGGAATGTCCGGTGAATCGATTACACCATGAAGCAATGTGAGGAATTCTGGTACAATGCCTTCTACCTGGTCGGTGACGAACACCTGATTGCAATAGAGCTGAATCTTGTTGCGCTGCATGTCGATGCTGCTCTTGATGCGTGGGAAGTAGAGAATACCCGTGAGATTGAATGGGAAGTCTACATTCAGATGAATCCAGAACAACGGGTCGTCCTGCATCGGATAAAGGGTGTGATAGAACTTCTTGTAGTCCTCATCCTTCAGTGTGCTAGGAGCCTTGGTCCAGAGAGGCTCCACATTATTAATAATGTTATCCTCATCAGTCTCCACATTCTTGCCGTCCTTCCATTCGGTCTTCTTGCCGAAAGCAACAGGCACTGCCATAAACTTGCAGTACTTGTTCAGAAGTTCCTCAATCTTGTTCTTCTGCAGGAATTCCTTGCAATCATCAGCAATATGGAGGATGATGTCTGAACCACGCTCAGCCTTGTCTGCATCTTCGATTTCGAAAGCAGGTGAACCATCGCAGCTCCACTTTACAGCCTTGCTTCCCTCTTTGTAGCTCTTAGTGATGATTTCTACCTTGCTGGCTACCATGAAAGAAGAATAGAAGCCGAGACCGAAGTGGCCGATGATGGCGTTGGCATTCTCCTTATACTTGTCGAGGAAGTCAGTTACGCCTGAGAATGCAATCTGGTTGATATATTTATCGATTTCCTCCTCAGTCATACCTATACCATGGTCGCTGATAGTCAAGGTTCCAGCCTTCTCATCGAGAGAGACACGGACGGTTGTGTCGCCTATCTCGCCCTTGAAATCGCCCTGAGCTGCAAGAGTCTTCAACTTCTGTGTAGCATCTACGGCGTTTGAAACCATCTCGCGGAGGAAGATGTCGTGATCTGAATATAAGAATTTCTTGATGACAGGGAAAATGTTCTCTGTCGTTACACCAATATTACCTTTCTGTGCCATAATATAAAATGTTTTTTATTCGTATTTACTTTATTATTGTTTGGCAAGGGGGCTTACAAATAGCGTGCCAAAATATAAGAAAAGGTCTGAAAGCCCCAAATACATCACGCCCTGCAAGGGCAAAAGCTTCGTTGCATCAAGGTATAATCAAAGCTTTTTGCTCTTACAGGGCGTGTAGAGTTCACTTTCGGAAACTGAATCTCATGGTTAAATGTCTCTTGGGAATCCCTTTGCCAAACCGCCTTCGCTTGTTTCCTTGTAAAGCGAAGGTAGGTCATGCCCCGTCTGTCGCATTACTTCAACGACACGGTCGAAAGATACGGTATGATGGCCATCTGAGAAGGAAGCGTAGAGGTCTGCATCCAAAGCTCGGGCGGCAGCAAAGGCATTTCGCTCGATGCAAGGAATCTGAACCAGTCCGCAAACCGGGTCGCAGGTCATTCCGAGATGATGCTCCAATCCCATTTCGGCAGCATATTCTACCTGAGCCGGACTGCCTCCGAAAAGCTGGCAGGCTGCAGCCGAAGCCATGGCGCAGGCAACACCTACCTCGCCCTGGCAACCTACATCAGCACCACTGATAGAAGCATTCTGCTTTACGATGTTGCCCACCAATCCGGCTGTAGCCAAGGCTCTCAAGATGCGCTGTTCACTCATATCATGAGAAGTAAACATGTGGTAGAGTACAGCTGGCAATACACCACAGGCGCCACAGGTAGGAGCTGTAACGATGGTGCCACCCGAAGCATTCTCTTCGCTCACAGCCAGCGCATAAGCATAAACCAAGCCGCGGCTCTGCAGGGAAGCACGATAACCCTTCGCCTTTATAAAATAGGTGGCAGCCTTACGCTGTAGCTTCAGCGGACCAGGCAAAACACCTTCATGGTCCAAACCATTCCTGATGCTCTGCTTCATCGTTTGCCAAACCATGTCGAGATAATCCCAGATATCTTCCGATTCGCATTTCTCAACATACTCCCAGAATGAGCGTCCGTTATCATAGCACCATTGCTTGATGTCGGCGAGCTTGTTCAGATCATAAACATCCTTGGCGCCCAACTCTTCGTTGCCGGCAGTACCATCTGATATGGCTCCACCACCAATACTGTAAACGGTCCATTCATCAATAATATCGCCGTTCAGATCCTTGCCCACAAATTTCATTCCGTTGGGATGATAAGGCAGGAAAGTCTGTGGCTGCCAGATAATATTCACAGTTTTATGAGGTCTGAGCACTTCTTCTATTGCCACATCAGTCATGTGTCCCTTACCTGTAGCAGCCAGACTTCCATAGAGGGTTACTTCATAATAAGAAGCGTTAGGGCAACGCTCCAGAAAAAGTTTGGCTGCACGCTGAGGCCCCATCGTATGACTGCTCGATGGTCCCTTACCTATTCTATATAATTCCTTTAATGATTTCATTTTTCTCGTATTTTATATTTTTACTTATCGATTTTTCCCTTTTAATGGGCTCAGTTACTTATTTCTTCAGTTTACCATCCGAAAGTTACTTCATCTGCTTGGCTTTCAGGATGATGACATCCGTGAGAGGTCTGTCGTTGTTTGCCTTATCGGTAGCCACATTCTGAATCTTATCAACCACATCCATGCCTTCAAGCACCTCTCCGAATACAGTGTAGCCGTTGTCAAGGTGAGGAACACCACCATGCTTGATGTAGCCCTTCTGCAACTGTTCTGAAGGAATGGCGTAATACTTGCCGTCCCGTTTCAGTTTTTCTACATAATATTCCATCTGCCGTGGAGAAAAATTTCTGCCCCAGGTGATGTAGAAATCAGTAGGCGCCGAAGCTTTGGTCGGATTTTCATCATCTCCTTCGCGAGCAGCACAGAGCTGTCCGCGCTTATGATAATATTTAGGATAGATGATTTCTGCCGGAACCGTATAGTTTACATCAAACTTCTGCGGCTTTTCCATATTCACCTTTCTGCATGAATAATCGCCACCCTGAATCATGAAATTCTTGATGACACGCTGAAAGATGCAACCGTCATAATAGCCCGAATTGACAAGTTTCAGGAAATTATCCCGATGCTTGGGAGTATCGTTGTAGAGAGCCACGAGTATGTTGCCCATCGTAGTTTCCAGCAACACCTGAGGGCAAGTTGGATCGTGCGGTGTTTCCCAGTCGAGCAGAGAATCGGGCTTAGACGCCACAACTTTTCCGGCTGGTTCTGATGTGTTCTGATTGCCTTCACTCAGAGCGAATGTCGTAACAGGCACCGTAAGAAGAGCGAGTGTCAATAATCTGATGATCTTCTTCATATTTTTGTATAATTTTACATCTATTTATGTTATCGGATGCAAAGATAATGATTTTATTCTAAAAAATTGATTTTTTATGCGGGAAAAGTTACTTTGTTTCATACATTCTTCATATCTTTGCAGCAGAAGACAGAAAATGCAATCAATTATGAAGAAAAAAATAAATATTATCATCGCTTTTTGCACATTCCTCACTACAGAAGCAAGTGCACAGCAACAGGTAAGCTTCGGACCATTGCACAGTCCGGACAGTCCGCGTGAAGAATGGTTGCTGCCTGGCGATACGGTTTACCAGGCAGGAAAACCTATGATTTATCAGGGAAAACCGGTGAAGAATGCATATATGACTCCTGCCCGACTATCAGATAAAAGAGAAACTCTCGGCAAAAACGGATTGCTGGGTGATGCTTCGCTAGACAGCACCTATTATAATAATCCCATCTCCAACCTTACCAACGGCTTGAGTTATCCGTTGGGCTATGGCTGGGGGCTGCACAAGGGATTGAATCTCTCGGTAGATCTTTCTGCCTTTGCCACATTCGGCAAGAATGTGCCTCACAGAGGCGGTTTCACTCAGACCATCGATGCAACCTACCTAACGCCACTCACCAAAGACAACAAACTCTGGTTGGCTCTGGGCACTTATATCAACAACGTAAACTATGGTGGAGACAGTTATCATGACGGTGGAGTCTACGGCATTCTGGGCTACCAGTTTAATGAGCATTGGGAGGCTTACGTTTACGGTCAGCTTAGTGTAGCCAACAATTACAATTCTCTTTACGGCCGTTATGGCGGTTATGGCTATGGTCCATACGGCTATTCGCCTTGGGGCTACGGAATGTATCCTTGGGGTATGGGAAGAGGAATCATGCCGGGTGGCTACGGAATGGGAGTACCTGGCGCCAACGTTTTAGGAGCCGGTGTAAGATACACTAATTCCAAAAAGACTTTCTCTATCGGCTTAAACGTAGAAGGAGTATGGTATGATAATAAGACGCCAGCCTATTTCAAGCAATACGACTATCCTGTGCCAAAGGCGCCTGAAAAGGATTAAGGAAAAGGATGGTTTTAAGTTAAGAAAAAGATAAAGCATAAAAAGAAAGAGGTTCACTTTTCAATATAATCATATTGAAGTGAACCTCTAAGTTTATTGTGAAAAGAATCAGTTTACATAGAATTATCTCTCTCCATGAGATTATACCTATGAGTTAAGATTCTATTCAGCGAGAATCTGGACTATTCTTTCTGCTGAGCGGCCATCCCATCTGTCAGGAATGCCCGCTTTCTTCCATTCACCCTTCAGAAGTTTCTGCATAGTTTGCTTCAGTAACTCCGGATCTTCAGCAACCAGTTCGTTTGTACCCACCTTTACAGTTTCAATATGCTCAGTATAGCTGTTGAGCGTAATGCAAGGAACCCCATTGAAGGTAGCTTCTTCAGCCACATTACCCGAATCGGTAATCACACCTTTGGCGTGAGCTGTAAGATAAGCAAACGACAGATAATCGAGCGGCTGAACCACCTGGATTCCACTCTGATGATTACTCTCTTCCTGATAAGCCTTGAATGCGAGCACGAAGCCCAAGGCTTTACCTCGAAGCGGAGCAATCACCTTCACTCCAGCCTGGCGCGCCTCTTCATCTATGACAGAAATGAGCGATTTCATCTCATCAATGTTATTGACGATGGCCTTGCGGTTCAAGGTCAGAACCATATATTCTCCTTCTTTCAGATGAAACTCGTCCATGACTTCAGGCCGCTGCATTTTAGACTGAAGGAAGCGGATGTTGTCGATAAGCACATTTCCTACCATGTAAACCTTAGACAATTCTGCACCTTCCTTGTTGGCGATGCTGTTGTTTGAAATGCCAGCGGTAAAGAGAATATCTGACAAGCCATCAATCACCAGACGGTTGATTTCCTTTGGCATGGTAATGTCAAAACTGCGGGTTCCGGCTGCAATATGAGCAAGCTGCACACCCTGCTTCTTGGTAACAATAGCCACAGCCATGGTTGAAGCCAGATCATCAACCACAATGACAACATCTGTAGCATTCTGCTGCAGATAGCGCTCAAACTGACCCATCACCTGTCCGGTAAGTTCGTTCATGTTTGGACAGTCTACGCCGAGATAAGCATCCGGTTTCTGAATGCCTAAGTCATCGAAAAGAGAAGATTCCAGTGTCGGGTCATCCTCTTTTCCTGTGTAAACCAACTGATAGCTGATTTCGTTACCAGCTTCCTGAGCATTACGAATTGCTCTAATTACGGGCGCAACCTTGATAAAGTTAGGTCTTGCACCTGCAACGATACAGATTTTCTTCATTTTTATCCTGTTTTATATATTTACTGAAGTTACAGTTTACTGATGTATGAGTGCTTTATTTCTTGAGTCAAAGGGCATTATCCATCGACTCAGAGGTCTTTATCCCTTGAAAAGGTCTTTGATTCCTCCTATAGAGCCCAAGAGATTGGTTGCCTCGTATGGCAGATAAACCACCTTATTATCCTTACCCTGTGCTACTTCCTGCATCATACTGATGTATTTCTGGGCCAGGAGATAGTTGGCTGGATTCGTACTCTGTCCTACAGCTTCCGTAATCTTCTGAATGGCAATAGCCTCGGCCTCAGCCTTACGGATGCGGGCAGTAGCCTCACCTTCTGCATTTAGGATAGCCTGCTGTTTGGCAGCCTCAGCCTTGTTCACGATGGCAGCCTTCTCACCTTCTGAGAGCAGGCGCTGCTTTTCCTTCTCACCTTCAGAAGTCAGGATGGTAGCACGCTTGTTGCGTTCAGCCTGCATCTGCTTTTCCATCGCCTGGAGCACACTCTCTGGAGGTGTAATATCCTGCAACTCTACTCGGTTTACCTTGATTCCCCACTTATTGGTTGCATCATCCAAAACAGCACGGAGTTTGGTGTTAATCGTATCGCGGGAGGTAAGAGTCTGGTCAAGTTCCATCTCACCTATTATATTACGCAAGGTAGTTTGGGTCAGTTTCTCTATGGCATTTGGCAGATTGTTGATTTCATACACACTCTTGAATGGGTCCACAATCTGGAAATAGAGCAACGCATTTATCTGCATCTGGATATTATCCTTAGTGATTACGTTCTGACGGTCGAAATCGTAGACCTGTTCACGAAGGTCGATGCTGTTTGTATAAACGTATCTTCCGTTTCTCATCGCCACAATATCCTTGGCATGGTCAATGAAAGGAATGATGACATTAATACCCGGCTTGAGCGTGGCAAAATATCGTCCGAGACGCTCTATGATTTTCGTCTCACTCTGAGGGATGATAACGATGGTTTTCTTAACCACTACGAGTGCAAGTGCTACTAGAGCCACCAGCACATAAATTCCTATGTTCATGATGTTTATACGATTAAGTGAATAATGTTGACTCTAAACTTTTCCTACCTAAACTTTTTCTACCTTGAGGATGATAGATTCGTGACCTAAGATTCGAACCATATCGCCTACAGCAAGCGGTTCGGCAAGATGTGGAGCTTCCGCTTTCCAATCATCTCCATCCAGCTTTACCCTGCCGTATCCTCCGGCAGGAATCATCTCAGTCACTTCCCCTATCTGTCCTGCCAGCGCATCGGCGTTACTGCGGCGGTCTTCCCCACCCTTGTGTAGCGATTTCAGCAGATGCGGACGAACCAACCAGATGCTAAGCATAGAGCAGATAGCCCAAACCACTACCTGCACCCAGAAAGGTGCTCCTACTAATGCCACAGGAATGCTGATGAGCGCACCAATGGCAAAACAAGTAACATAGAAATCGCCGGAAGACAACTCTAAGATGAGGCAGATGAACATCACCGACGTCCATACCAGCCAAAGGTTATGAGATAAATACTCCATACTTAACTATTTTAATTTGATTCTTCAGATTCGAGAGATTTGGAAAATTCCTTATTTTCTGCGGGTTATAGTCTTCTTTTTGCTACTGGTCTTCTTGGTTGTAGAAGTCTTGCTCGTAGAACCTACCTTATAAGTTGTCTGAGGTTTATAATACTTCAGCGCAGTAGGCATTTCCTTCTGCAAGGCAGCAATACGCTTGGTGTCTGAAGGGTGATCACTGAAAATATCACTCTGATTGCTGCTAGAGCCCTGCGACATTCGCTGCCAGAAAGGAATGGCCTGCTGAGGATCGTAACCAGCCATGGCAGCGAAGATAAGCCCCATGTAATCTGCCTCGGTTTCATTATCACGGGAATACTTCAGATTGCGGAATGAGAAATACCGCCCGGCAACTGCACTTGCCACATTACCTACACCATTACCAACTGTCTGGTTCAACACAGTTCCCAGGATGCTTGTACCGGTTTGCTGATTCTGCTGTTTGGTGAGCTGCTCAGCACTATGTTTAGCCACAGCATGAGCTATTTCGTGACCCAAAACGATTGCCAAACCGGTTTCATTCTGAGTGTAAGGCAAAAGTCCTTCATAAACCACGATTTTACCGCCAGGCATACAGAATGCATTGGCTGACTTATCTTGTACCAGGTTGAATTCCCATGAATAATTCTTCACATCAGCTTCAAATCCGTTCTGCTTCAAATAGAGTTCAACAGCATTGGCAAGTCTTTTTCCTACTCGCTGAACCATCGCCGTATTGGCTGCATTGGTCGACTTCTTGGCAGAAGCCATGTACTTTGTGTATTCCTGATTAGACAGACTGAGAACCTGCTCATCGGATACAGAGATGCGATGAGTGCGACCGGTCAGAGGCACCGTCTGAGTAGTGCCGCAAGATGACAGCGCAAGGACTGCCACAACCGTCAGAACTAAAACCTTAAACTTTTTCATCTTAACTTATGTATATTATGTTTATTCTTTAAGTTTATGTGCTGTTTGAAACAGATTTTCTCTGCAAATATACTATTTCTAGTTGAAACCACCAAAGAAAAATGAGAAAAACATGAAATATAACCTAAAAATAACACAAGATAACTGACAAAAAAGGGGTGTAGGAAAAAAAGATGGCAAAAAATAAGGTGTGGCACAATCTTTGCAGTTTCGCAAAACCGTCAGGCTGCCAGATGACAGCTGCCCGAGAAAGCAGCATTATCAGCAGACTGGGTCTAAGAAGTATAACATTAAAATATTTTAATATGAACGCAAAGAAGGAAGTGCCTGTATTGCTTTTGACAGGCTACCTGGGTAGTGGAAAGACAACCCTTCTCAACAAGATTTTAGCTAACGAAAAAGGTATTAAATTTGCCGTCATCGTCAACGATATTGGTGAAGTCAATATTGATGCAGCCCTGATAGAAAAAGGTGGCGTAGTAGGTCAGAAAGATGATTCGCTCGTTTCTCTCCAGAATGGTTGCATCTGCTGCACATTGAAGATGGACCTGGTAGAACAGCTCAAGGAAATCGTAGACATGAAGCGTTTCGATTACATTGTCATCGAGGCTTCCGGAATCTGCGAGCCTGCTCCTATTGCACAGACCATCTGCTCTATCCCATCCCTCGGTCCTCAGTACATCGCGAATGGCATTCTGCGCCTTGACAGCATCGTTACCGTAGTAGATGCTTTGCGCATGAAGGATGAATTCTCCAACGGCAGCGACCTGATGAAGAAGAATATAGATGAGGAAGATCTAGCTTCGCTCGTCATCCAGCAGATTGAGTTCTGCAACATCATTCTTCTGAACAAGGCTGCAGAGGTTGAACCTAAGGAACTGGAGCACCTTAAGCAGATTATCCGTGCCATCCAGCCTAAGGCAGAAATCTTTGAATGCAACTATGGTGACGTTGACTTGAATCTGATCGTCAACACCAAGAAGTTTGATTGGGAAACCGTAGCCACTTCAGCCGGTTGGATTCAGGAGATTGAATCAGAAAGAAACGAAGAGCATGAAGAAGATGATGTAGAAGAAGCACATGAACATCATCACGATCATGACGATCATGACGAGGAAGACGAACATGAGCATCATCATCATGACCACCATGACCACGAGCATGAACATCATCATCATCATCACGACCATGACCATGATCATGAAGGCGGAGAAGTTGAGGAATACGGAATCGGCACCTTCGTTTACTATCGCCGCAAGCCTTTCGACCTGGGCCTCTTCGATGATTTCGTAGCAAGAAAATGGCCTAGAGACGTGGTTCGCGCCAAGGGAATCTGCTATTTCGATGATGAACGGGACATGTGCTACGTGTTCGAACAGGCTGGCAAGCAGAAGACTGTAAAGCAGGCTGGCCAATGGTTGGCTACCATGCCGAAAGACGAACTCGACCAGGTATTGATGAATAATCCACAGCTGCAGAAGGAATGGGATCAGGAATTGGGCGACCGCATGATAAAAATCGTATTCATCGGTCAGCATATCAAGGAACAGAAAGATGCTATCATTGCTGAGCTCGACAAGTGCTTGGCGTAGAATCTTATTCACCCGGCTTCCTAGCAAAAAGCTAAGAAAAAATAGCTCAAAATGAGCAGCAAACAAGAAAAACGGAGGAAAACGAACAAAAAAAGTGAAGTTTTTCCTCCGTTTTTTAGTTTAATTCGTTTTTTTTTGTTAATTTTGCACCCGAATAATAAAAGCGTAATTAATATGAAGACAAACTTCAGACCGGCGTATATAAAGGACTTTGCTGCTTGCTGGAAAGTCATCGACCAGGCTCGCCAAAGTATGATAGAATCGGGACGTCATCAATGGACTGAGGAATATCCATCAGAAAAAGACATCAGAAAAGACATAGAAAATGGCAATGCCTTCGTTCTGACAGTAAATGAAGAGGTAGTTGTCTATGGAGCAGTCATATTAAATGGTGAACCCAAATATAAGAAATTAGTAGGCAACTGGATTACTGATGGCGATTATTATGTAATACATCGCTTTGCCACGTTGCCTAGTTTCCAGCGTGAAGGTTTAGCGCGTATTTTCATCAGTAAGGTGAACAGCATGTGCGAGGTAGAAAAAATACCTAGCATCAAGGTTGACACCAACTTTGACAACACGCCGATGATTAACCTTCTGTCTTCGATGGGTTTCTGCATCTGCGGACGTGTAAACTATGGAGGAAACAGAGGTCAGCGTTTCGCCTTTGAAAAACTCTCCATAGCCATGGAACCTGCAGAATAATTTCTGGCCATCGAAAAACACAACATTTGATTAACATCCTCAAACATTCATTATGGAAGAGAAACTATTGCAGATGAAGAGCTTGGTTGAAAGACTCAACCAAGCTTCGGATAGTTATTATAACGGAAAAGGCGAACTCATGACCGACTATGAGTGGGATGCTCTTTTCGACCAGCTCAAGAGATTGGAAGAGGAAACAGGCGAAATTCTGCCTGACTCCCCTACTAATCGCGTGTCAGAAGATTCTATCGTAGGAAAGAAAGAGGAGCATGAATTTGCCGCCCTCTCTCTGGCAAAGACCAAACAGGTAAGTGATCTTGTAAAATGGGCAGAAGACCGCCCTATCTGGATTTCATGGAAACTGGACGGACTGACCCTCGTAGTAACCTATGACGGCGGAAAACTCACCAAGATTGTTACCCGCGGTAACGGACACATCGGCACCAACATTACCCATTTGGCTCCAGCCATTTCAGGCATTCCTGGTATCATTTCAGAGAAAGGACATCTTGTAGTAAGAGGAGAAGCCGTCATTTCGTATACTGATTTCGAACAGTTCATCATCGAAAGCGAAGGCGATTACGCCAATCCACGAAACCTCGCTTCAGGCTCACTCACGCTGAAGGATATTGAAGAGGTGAAGCAGCGCCACATCCAATGGATTCCGTTCACCCTGGTTTATACTGAGCGGGAACTTACCTCATGGGGCGAACGCATGCAAATGCTGAAAGACCTGGGAATGAATCCTGTAGAACGTGAGCGTATTGACCACCCTACCACAGAAAATATCCAGCTGGAAATAGACAAGTTTACGGAGAAGGTGACAAGCAAGAAGAATCCTTTCCCGGTAGACGGACTGGTGATTTGCTACGATGATACGGCTTATGCAGCTACGGGGTCGGTTACAGGCCACCACGCTACGAGGGCAGGATTTGCCTTTAAATGGCAAGATGAACATGCTGACACCGTACTCGACCACATCGAATGGTCGTGCGCAGCCAGCACCATCACGCCTGTAGCTGTTTTCAAACCGGTAGAACTAGAAGGAACCACCGTGCAGCGTGCCTCGCTCTGCAATGTAAGCGAATGCGAGCGTCTGGGCATTGGTGACAAGGGAACCAGACTGCAGGTCATCAAGGCCAATAAGATTATCCCGAAGGTAATCAATATTACAGAGGTTGTGGGGAGTTTTGTCATTCCCAACGAATGTCCGGTTTGCCATGCGCCAGCCGTAGTGCGCGAGAGTGAGAGCGGCACCAAGACTCTCCATTGCACCAATGCAGCCTGCCCAGCCAAACAACTTAAGAAATTTGCCCGCTTCGTCAGCAAGGAAGGAATCAATATTGACGGAATCTCAGAACAGACTGTCTGGAAATTCATCAATCATGGTTTTATCAGGGAATATGCAGATTTCTACAAACTGAAGAATTATGCATTCGAGATTTCCTGTTTCGAAGGATTTGGCAAGAAGAGTGTAAGCAATCTTCTGGAGAGTGTTGAGAAGAGCCGCCATACTGATGGCCGTCATCTGCTCTACGCCTTGAATATTCCGCTCTGCGGCGGCGATGTGGCTAAAAAACTACTCAGCCGTTACAAGGTGAAGGAACTGATAGAAACTGCGCGCCTGAGCATGTTTGACGATGAGTTTGCAAGCATTGATGGTATTGGACCTGAAAAGAGTGCCAAGTTTATCGCCTGGTTCAAGGATGATGTTCATTTCCAGCATGTGCAGCATCTGCTATCCGAGCTGATTATCGAGGAGCAGGAGCCTGTAGAAACGGGAAATAAATGCCAGGGGCTGACTTTCGTCGTAACGGGAGATGTGCATCATTACAAGAACCGCAACGAGCTGAAGGCTTATATTGAAAGCCAGGGCGGCAAGGTAACGGGAAGCGTGAGCAAGAGTACTAACTTCCTGATTAACAACGATGCAGCTTCGCAGAGTTCGAAGAACAAGAAAGCCCATGAACTCAATATTCCAATCATTACTGAGGATGAGTTCATTGAAAAGTTTCAGGAGTAAACAAGTGAATTAAGCGAAATAAAAAGCGAAAGCCAGATTCCGGATTACGGACTTGGCTTTCGCTTTTCTAGTTTTAAGAACCTGCAAATTCTCTGTTATTATTCTCCCAGGAACTGACCCATGAAGAGAATGGCGCCACTGTTACGTTCGGTAATGAAATAAACGAATGGACGGTTGGCATGAAATTCTACACGCTTCATCTCGTTAGGACCCAGTGAGGTCAGCATCACAGCAGCTGTTACGGCAGCAGCCTTTGTTCCACGCTCGCTTACCTCAATCTTTGCCTTCTGCAACATCTTCGATACGTAGAAGCAGCCATTGGCAAAACGGCTGAAATCTGCCGTGCCTGGCTTGAAGATGCTTGGAGCTCCCAATTTACTAATAATCTGGTTGAGCGACAAATCCATCTCTGTGGTAAACTTAGGGAATTTTAAATCTACCTGGCAACGGTCCATGTCATTACTCAACTTCTGAAGTTTATCAGCATCCATCTCCTTCATCACCTTGCTGATGCTCTTGCCAGCCTTAGGAAGAAGAACGGTCATCTGATAACTTCCATTTCCGTATGGCAGCTCTACAGCCTGCAACATATCATTTTCAGTATAGGCAAACTTCTTGTTCAGGTGCATCATGTTCACCTTCTTAATATCGCGGGTGTAACCGCTGAAGTTCTCGAGGCGGGTGTTCTTCGCATCAAACTTCTCCTGCCAGGTTCCATTAAAATAAATAGCATTCAGGAGGTAAGAAACGGCTGCAGGGTCTACCTGGTCGATGATACTAGGAATCATGCCTTTAGTCTGCTTCTTGCACCAGTCATTAATGCGAGTGGCAGATTTAGGAGAGGTAAAGTCCATGCTCTCCACGCCAGCCTGATAAGAATCGGCCACGGTGTGAGCGAAATCACTGTTCAATCTGAAATTCTTATTGATGGCGATAAAATTGGCAATGTTTACGGTTGTCTGCTTGTCGAGCTTGCCAGCCGAAAGCATCAGCGCCTTATAACAGTTGTTGAGTTCCTTTACGCTCACGCCCTCGCAACCGATTGCCTTCAGAATCTCCTGCTGAGTCTTGCCGTCGGCACCATTTGCAAGCATTCCCATCAGATAGGCGATGCTCATCGGCGAAACCACCTCAGAATCCATGCCGCTAATCTGCTGATAGAGTTTGAAAGCGAAATCATTATTCTTCTTCACAATGTTCTGCTGAGCCTCTGAGAGGATAAGATAACTCTCGTCCATTTCCTCATCTGCCGACGGACGGGCAGCCTCTGCCTCTGTTATCTTCTCAGCCTTTGTTGCGTTCTCATTCTGTGCATTCTTGCTTGAGCTGCAAGAAGTCATTGCCATTGCAGCTGAAGCTAAAATAGCTGCACTAAATACTTTCTTATACATATTTCTCTAATTTATTGGTTCATTTTAATGACTCAACGCTCCTGAACCCAAAGGGACTGTTCCTCTTTTTAAAAAGCAGTTCCCGAATCGGAATCTGAATCGTGAGTTCTGAAGATAAAATGAAAAACCGGCTAATCCTTGCACAGGAAAAGCCGATTTTACTATTTCTTAACAAAAACAACTATGTTCTTTACAAAAAATCAATGCAGCGGTGCCTCTTCCGAAGGTCTGCCAGGCTTTATTCTGAGATGATATCTGTTTCCATCATATTCCACGCGCATGATGTTCGTCCTATTGGTCTTCATCTCATCGCTCGAATTAGCCACAAGATGTTCGTAGAGATCGATTGCCACATGTCCCATTGTTCTGCGCAGATTGATTTCGATGCAAGGAACCACGCCCAGTCCGGTTCTGTTTACGTCCTCACCTTCCTGATTCAGCACAGCCTCGCAGAATTCATCCTTCTCCCCTTTCGTGCAGATCATCATGTCAACGCCGAACGGGCCACTGTAAATATCCTTCAGCGCCGGCTCCATTACCTCGATGATGCGCTGTCTGATTCCGGCAAGCTGAGCCTCGCTAATGAGCGGTTTCATCATTTCCACCTTATCGGCTTCAGAGCAGAGCACATTGCCCGAATAGGCATTCTTGATCGTATCGAATAGCGAAAGACCGCGATAGAGCGCCTTGCCATCTTTCATTTCAAACTCCATGGCGAAATCTCTCACCTTATTATATAGGGGTTCTACGGTTACGCCGCCCTGATGATAAATCATGTTTGCCACCCATCTTTCGAAGGTAGGATAATCTCCGGCTGTTCTGAAGTCCTCAGCGCTCACATATTTCACTCCCCTCCCGCTACTGCTCCAGGGAGCCTTGACAACAGCTTTGCCGTGCTGGAGAATGAGTTCTTTGACGCGAGCCGTCTCAGTAACATATTCCACGCCACGCTGCAGATGAAGGGCAGCCCATTGCCTGCTGCTCACCTCGCGTACCTTATTTAATACAGCATCAGTCGGCAACATAATCTCCGGCATTCCCAAACGCTCCAACTCACCTTTCAGCGATAGGTTCCATCCCCAGGGATGAACACTGTCCAGAAATTCCGTCTTGAGCAGATGCTTCAGCTGAGGCTTGGTGATGAACTCAACCTTGCTGTTCAGTTCAGCTCCAAAATGGCGCACCCTGTTCTTCGCAAAATCAATATCATCCACAAGTACGAGGTCGCCCTCTTCCGCCCAAAGAGCCGGAATGAAAGCAAGATCACTTCTAAGTTGTCTACCCGCATGAGGCGCGGTGAACTGTTTCAGATTTGCAGCCAAAGCCAAATCATGTTCTGGATTGAAAATATGTAACTTCATGGTGCAAAGATATAAAGAAAAGTGCAAAATAGGGAAGAAAATCCCCATTTTTACTTAGACAAGTGCTAAATAATGAAAAAAAAGTTACTTTTTGCTATCTAGAGTTTGCAAATTAGAAATATTTAATTACCTTTGCATCGTAAAAACAATTAGAAACGATATAAACTCATGGAAGAAGCATTCTTCAGAACACATACATACCTCGTAGAGCATACGGACGCACCAGTAAGACGCACTCTGATGGACGAAATCGACTGGAGCGACCGTTTGATTGGCATAAAGGGAACACGCGGTGTAGGAAAGTCTACATTCCTCCTTCAATATGCCAAGGAGCACTTTGGCCCTACTGACCGCAAGTGCCTGTATGTGAATATGAACAATTTCTATTTTCAAAGCAGAGGAATCGCAGATTTTGCAGGTGACTTTGTTCGCCACGGCGGCAGAACCCTTCTCATCGACCAGGTCTTCAAGCAGTCAGACTGGAGCAAGGAGCTGCGCAAATGCTACGACCTGTATCCAGAGTTAAGAATCGTGTTCACAGGTTCCAGCGTGATGAGACTGAAGGAAGAGAATCCTGAGCTCAATGGAATCGTGAAAAGCTATAATTTGCGAGGCTTCTCTTTCAGAGAGTTTATCAACCTGCAGACTGGCAACAGTTTCCAGCCATATACACTCGATGAAATCTTGCGCAATCACGAGCACATCATCAAGCAGATACTGCCCAAGGTGAGCCCGATGAAATACTTCCAGGACTACTTGCATCATGGATTCTATCCATTCTTCCTGGAGAACCGCAACTTCACAGAGAATCTACTAAAGACAATGAACATGATGACCGAGGTAGACATCCTCCTCATCAAGCAAATCGAACTGAAATATCTCACCAAGATCAAGCGGCTCTTCTATCAGCTAGCTGTAGAAGGTGCCAAGGCTCCCAACGTGAGCCAGCTTGCCGAAGAGATCAACACCAGCAGAGCTACGGTAATGAACTACATCAAGTATCTTGCTGATGCGCGACTCATCAACATGATTTACCCTACCGGGCAGGAGTTCCCTAAGAAACCATCCAAGGTGATGATGCACAACTCCAACCTGATGTACGCCATCTATCCTATCAAGATAGACAAGCAGGAGGTGATGGAAACATTCTTCGTCAACTCGCTCTGGAAAGACCATAAGGTAAGCCAGACCGGCAAGGACCACTACTTCATTGTAGATGGTGTGAAAAAGTTCAGAATCTGCGATGCGCAATCTCCAAACAAGGTGCGCAACAATCCCGACATCATCTACGCCCGATACAATACCGAGGTAGGCAAGGACAACAGGATTCCGTTATGGCTTCTGGGTTTCCTATATTAATATGGTGTTGGAATGGGCAAAAACATTCGAAAAACAAAAACAGAACTGAAAATTGAACTCTCAAACAGATTCAACTATCAAAGTTCAAAGAAATAAAAATACAAAACATTTTTAATATTTTATCTAAAAGTAAAATGGCTAAAGAGAAAAAATTTATCACTTGTGATGGTAACACAGCTGCCGCACACGTAAGCTACATGTTTACTGAGGTTGCTGCTATCTACCCTATTACTCCATCATCACCAATGGCGGAGCATGTAGATGAATGGGCTGCCAAAGGTCGTAAGAACCTTTTCGGTCAGCGAGTTTCTATCCAGGAAATGGAATCAGAGGCTGGTGCTGCCGGTGCAGTTCACGGTTCTCTCCAGGCTGGTGCCTTGACTTCAACTTACACTGCTTCTCAGGGTTTGTTGCTGATGATTCCTAACATGTACAAGATTGCTGGTGAGTTGCTCCCTTGCGTGTTCAACGTATCAGCTCGTACATTGGCTTCTCACTCACTTTGTATCTTCGGTGACCACCAGGACGTAATGGCTTGCCGCCAGACAGGTTTCGCTATGTTCTGCTCAGGTTCTGTTCAGGAGGTTATGGACCTCTCTGCAGTTCCTCACTTGGCTACATTGGAGACAAAGGTTCCTTTCATTAACTTCTTCGACGGTTTCCGTACTTCTCACGAGTACCACAAGATCGAGGAGATGGATATGGAAGACATCCGTCCATTGGTTAAGGAAGAGTTCATCGAGGACTTCCGTAACCGTGCATTGACTCCTGAGCGTCCTGTTACTCGCGGTACCGCTGAGAACCCAGAGACATTCTTCACACACCGTGAGGCTTGCAACCCTTACTACGATGCAATCCCTGAGGTAGTAGAGAAGTACTGCCAGGAGATGACTAAGATCACTGGCCGTGAGTACCACCTCTTCAACTACTATGGTGCTGAGGATGCTGAGAACATCATCATCCTGATGGGTTCTGCTACAGAGCCAGCTCGTGAGGCTATCGACTACTTGAACAAGCAGGGCAAGAAGGTTGGTATGGTTGCAGTTCACCTGTACCGTCCATTCTCTGTTGACTTCCTGAAGAAGGCAATCCCAGCTACAGTTAAGCGTATCGCTGTTCTCGACCGTACTAAGGAGCCAGGTGCAGAGGGTGAGCCATTGTACCTCGACGTTAAGTCAGCTCTCTACGACGACGAGCGCAAGCCATTGATCGTTGGCGGTCGCTACGGTCTCGGTTCTTCTGATACAACTCCAGCTAAGATTGTTGCTGTATTCAAGAACCTCGAGTTGCCACAGCCAAAGAACCACTTCACTGTAGGTATCGTTGATGACGTTACATTCACTTCTCTCCCAGAAGAGGAGGAAATCCCAATGGGTGGCGACGACTTGTTCGAGGCTAAGTTCTATGGTTTGGGTGCTGACGGTACTGTTGGTGCTAACAAGAACTCAGTTCAGATCATCGGTAACAATACTAACAAGTATTGCCAGGCATACTTCTCTTACGACTCTAAGAAGTCTGGTGGTTTCACCTGCTCTCACTTGCGTTTCGGCGACAGCCCTATCCACAGCGCATACCAGGTAAATACTCCTAACTTCGTAGCTTGCCACGTACAGGCTTATCTCCACATGTACGATGTAACACGTGGTTTGCGTAAGAACGGTTTCTTCCTGTTGAACACTATCTTCGACGGTGAGGAGTTGGTTAACTTCATCCCTAACAAGGTAAAGCGTTACTTCGCTCAGAACAACATCACTGTTTACTATATCAACGCAACTAAGATTGCTCAGGAGATTGGTCTCGGTAACCGTACCAACACCATCCTCCAGTCTGCATTCTTCCGTATCACAGAGGTTATTCCTTTGGATCTCGCTGTAGAGCAGATGAAGGCATTCATCGTTAAGTCTTACTCTAAGAAGGGTCAGGACGTTGTTGACAAGAACTTCGGCGCTGTAGACCGTGGTGGTGAGTACAAGCAGTTGACAGTAGATCCAGCTTGGGCTAACCTCGCTGACGATGAGGCTAAGGAGGATAACGCTCCAGCATTCGTTAAGGAGCTCGTTCGTCCTATCAACGGCCAGGCTGGTGACCTCTTGAAGGTTTCTGACTTCGTTAAGCACAACACAGTTGACGGTACATGGCAGAACGGTACTGCAGCATTCGAGAAGCGTGGTGTTGAGGCATTCGTACCAGTATGGAACGTAGAGAACTGTATCCAGTGTAACAAGTGTTCATTCGTTTGTCCTCACGCAGCTATCCGTCCATTCGTATTGACCGATGAGGAGCTCGCAGGCATCGAGGGTCTCGAGACTCAGGATGTTAAGGCACCTAAGGCTTTGGCTGGAATGCACTTCCGCATCGAGACTTCAGTACTCGACTGTCTGGGTTGTGGTAACTGTGCTGACGTCTGCCCAGGTAAGAAGGGTGAGAAGGCGTTGACAATGGTTCCATTCAACGTAGACGCAGAGGATATGATCAAGGAAGCAGCTAACTGGGAGTACCTCGTACACAAGGTAGCTTCTAAGCAGGATCTCGTAGACATCAAGCAGAGCCCTAAGAACTCTCAGTTCGCTCAGCCATTGTTCGAGTTCTCTGGTGCTTGCTCTGGTTGTGGTGAGACTCCATACGTTAAGTTGATTTCTCAGCTCTTCGGTGATCGTCAGATGATTGCTAACGCTACTGGTTGTTCTTCTATCTACTCAGCTTCTATCCCATCTACTCCATATACAAAGAACGCTAAGGGTCAGGGTCCTGCATTCGACAACTCATTGTTCGAGGACTTCTGCGAATTCGGTCTCGGTATGGTAATGGGTAACAAGAAGATGAAGGAGCGCATCGCTCACTTGCTTGAAGAGGCTAAGGCTCAGGAGCATGTTCCTGCTGAGTTCGTAGCAGCTGCTGACAAGTGGGTTGCTAACATGAACGATTCAGAGGGTTCTAAGGAGGCTGCTGCAGAGTTGAAGCCTCTCATCGCTGCCGGCGCTGAGAAGGGTTGCCCAATCTGCAAGGAGCTCAAGACTTTGGATCACTACCTCGTTAAGCGTTCACAGTGGATCATCGGTGGTGACGGTGCTTCTTATGATATCGGTTACGGTGGTCTCGACCACGTATTGGCTTCTGGTGAGGATGTTAACATCTTGGTACTCGATACTGAGGTTTACTCTAACACTGGTGGTCAGTCTTCTAAGTCTACTCCACTCGGTGCTATCGCACAGTTCGCTGCTCAGGGTAAGCGTATCCGCAAGAAGGATCTCGGTTTGATGCAGACTACATACGGTTACATCTACGTAGCTCAGGTAGCTATGGGTGCTGACAATGCTCAGACATTGAAGGCAATCCGCGAGGCTGAGGCTTATCCAGGTCCATCACTCATCATCGCTTACGCACCATGTATCAACCACGGTTTGAAGCGTAAGGGCGGTATGGGTCGTTCACAGCACGAGGAAGAGTTGGCTGTTGAGTGCGGTTACTGGCACTTGTGGCGTTACAACCCACTGTTGGCTGATGAGGGTAAGAACCCATTCACACTCGACTCAAAGGCTCCAAACTGGGAGAACTTCCGCGACTTCCTGCTCGGTGAGGTTCGTTACCTCTCTGTACAGAAGGCATTCCCTAAGGAGGCTGATGAGCTCTTCTCTCAGGCAGAGAAGATGGCTAAGCTCCGTTACCAGACTTACGTTCGTAAGAGCCAGGAGGACTGGAGCGAGCAGATCTAATCTAGCGAAATTTCAATAGGTTAAATATATAATCTCCGAAGACCTTGGTTGCGTTCTGCAATCAAGGTCTTTTTTGTTTAAAAATGCTCCATATTCATGTAAAAATTGGAAATAAGTGATGAAACATAGGGAAAAATCGTGATTTTGAAATTGGGTTCTTTAGGGGCAATTCAGAATACTTTTGTTAAGAAAACAGAACATTCACATGTGGTATAAGACGGGCTGAAAGCCCAAAAGCTCTTAGCCCAGGGCATCGCCCTGGGTATAATAGTAATCAATAAGCCGCCCTGTAAGGGCAAAAGCTTTGTTTATTACTTGGTTCTTTAAAGCTTTTGCCCTTACAGGGCGATGGGTTTGCGTTCATAATTACCCAGGGCGATGCCCTGGGCTATAAGCTTCTGCCCTTTCAGGGCGTATTGGGTAATTTCAACCGTACAGATCGAACTATTATGGATTTTTAATCCGCTAAATGAAAGGGAGCAAGAAGCGCAATCAGTCTGAGTAATGTAAATTATCCTTACCTACCCAAAACAGAAACCAAAAGAGGCAAAAATCAGTACTTTTTAGTGAGTTTTCGAAGAAAAAATGCAAACTATGAGGGTTAGGATGGTGTTTTACCCCTCTACAAAGGGTGAAAAATGCCCCTCCTCGGACATAAAAGACAGCCTTTGAGATGATATATTTTTAACAAAAGCAACATAAAACAAGGATAAAAATGCAGAATTGAACAGTATAATAGCTAACTTAAGTGACTTAATATGTAGATAATTATTATACGCAGAACGTTAGAGTAGAAATATAATAAAATGCACATAATACACTAATAACCAATACATTCAGGAATACACACAACCTATATCAGATAAAATTCACACGTTCATCTAGCGTGTCATTAAGGGTCAAGGTCATTAAGGGTCATTTTCATTTTCGGGGGAAAAAAATCCCCTATAGTATATATATAAATAAATATTTATATATACTATAGCTCAAAATGACACTTTCATTTTTCTTAATGACCCTTAATGACACTGACCCTTAATGACACGCTTACTTTTTCATCCTTACTTTCCCATTGTTGATTGTTTTGCAATAAAGTTCAGCTAGAAAACCAATAGAAATCAGTATCAATCAATCACTTACACTACTTCTCTGAAAGAAAGTCAGGGTAAAAGCTTGCATTCTGCCCAAAAATGTTGTATCTTTGCACCGGCAATCGAAAGAACAGCCTTTTGTGCCTTGCTCAGGTCTTCTATTAAGACAGGCACGGGTCATAAATGATGGCAGGCGCTGGTCATCAATGAAGACCCCGAAAACGGCAGGAACGGGGCATTCTGGGGAGTTGCTTAAAGAAACAAAAATTTGAAAAGAAGAATATTATATGATTACAGTTGATGGATTGACCGTAGAATTTGGCGGCTCCACCCTATTCAAAGACATTTCCTTCCAGATCAACGAGAAGGACCGTATAGCCCTGATGGGAAAGAATGGCGCAGGTAAGAGCACATTGCTTAAGATCATCGCCGGTGTGAGAAAAGCTACTCGTGGCACCGTTTCGGCTCCTAAGGATTGCGTCATCGCCTATCTGCCTCAGCATCTGATGACCGAAGACGGCAGAACCGTATTCGAGGAAACCTGTCAGGCGTTTGCCCATCTGCACGAAATGCAGGCTGAGATTGACCGCATCAACAACGAGCTCACCACCCGTACCGATTACGACAGCGATGATTACATGCAGCTCATCGAGAAAGTATCCTCTCTCTCAGAGAAATTCTACGCCATCGACATGACTCATTTCGAGGAAGATGTAGAGAAGACGCTGCTCGGTCTCGGTTTCGAGCGCTCTGATTTCAACCGCCCTACAAGCGAGTTTTCGGGAGGATGGAGAATGAGGATTGAGCTGGCAAAACTGCTCTTGAAATCGCCAGACGTACTGCTGCTCGATGAGCCAACCAATCATCTCGACATTGAATCTATCGGCTGGCTCGAAGACTTCATCATCAACAGTTCGAAAGCAGTAGTTGTCATCAGCCACGACCGAAAATTCGTTGATGACATTACAACAAGAACCATCGAAGTAACCATGGGTCGCATCTACGACTACAAAGCCACTTACAGCCAATATCTGGAACTGCGCAAGGAACGACGCGAACAGCAGATGAAGAAATATGAAGAACAGCAGAAGATGATTGCTGAAACCAAGGACTTCATAGAACGCTTCAAAGGCACTTATTCTAAAACCTTCCAGGTGCAGAGCCGCGTGAAGATGCTGGAGAAACTGGAACTTATCGAAGTGGATGAAGAAGATACAAGTCGCCTCCGACTCAAGTTCCCGCCGAGCCCACGAAGCGGTGCTTATCCGGTTCAGATGAGCGATGTGGCGATGTCGTTTGATGGCAAGAAGATTTTCAGCGGCGTGAATCTTACCGTAGAAAGAGGCGACAAGATTGCCTTCGTGGGAAGAAACGGAGAGGGTAAGTCAACGCTTGTGAAATGTATCATGGGTCAGCTTCAGAACGAAGGAAAGTTGGAATTGGGACATAATGTGCAGATAGGTTATTTCGCCCAGAACCAGGCTTCTCTGCTCGATGGCGAACTTACCGTATTCCAGACGATTGATGATGTTGCCAAGGGTGAAATCCGCAACAAGATACGCGATTTGCTTGGAGCATTCATGTTTGGCGGAGAGGATTCTACCAAGAAGGTGAAAGTATTGTCGGGAGGTGAGCGCACCCGCCTTGCCATTCTCAAGCTGCTGCTGGAGCCGGTGAATCTGCTGATTCTCGATGAGCCTACCAACCACCTCGACCTGAAGACCAAGGATGTGCTGAAGCAGGCCTTGCTCGATTTCGACGGAACGCTCATCGTGGTTAGTCACGACCGTGATTTCCTTGATGGTCTTGTCAGCAAGGTTTATGAGTTCGGTCATGGTCGCGTCCGCGAACATCTCTGCGGCATTTACGAATTCCTGGAATCGAAGAAGATGGAAAATCTTCAGGAACTGGAGAAGAAGCAATAACCCCTATTCTATTGTTTCTTATCAAAAAATATTTCAAGCATAAAACAAAAAGTCCTGATGTTTCAAACATACGAAACATCAGGACTTTATTTTTTCTATCTATTCGGAAAAACCATTCCCGAAAAATTCTATTCGGAAAAACTTCCTTCCGGAATTACCAAAGCTCCAGGCGCTGGTTCTTAGGAATGAACAGCTTGTCGCCCTGCTTTACACCAAATGCCTCATACCATGCATCGATGTGAGGAAGCGCACCATCAACACGCCACTTGCCGAGAGAATGAGGATCATTCTTTACGCGGTTGCGGATTTCCTTATCAGTAATGTTCTGTCCCCAAACACCTGCATAGGCGAGGAAGAAACGCTGGTCAGGAGTGAAACCATCCTTGTTCTTCAATGGCTTCTTAGCAGTAGCATTCTTGAAGGCATTGTATGAAACCATCAAACCACCATGGTCGGCAAGGTTCTCGCCGAGGGTGAAACGGCCGTTGGCATTCAGATCAGGCAAAACCTTGATGTTGCTGAAGAAATCAGCATACATATCAGCACGCTTGTTGAAACCTTTTGCATCTTCAGCTGTCCACCAGTCCTTCAGATTACCGCTAGCATCATACTGACGACCCTGATCATCGAATCCGTGAGTCATCTCATGGCCGATTACTACGCCGATAGCACCATAGTTGAATGCAGCATCAGCCTTAGGATCGAAGAAAGGATACTGGAGAATACCGGCTGGGAAGCAGATTTCATTGGTAGTAGGATTGTAGTAAGCGTTCACGGTCTGAGGAGTCATGAACCACTCATCCTTATCTACCGGCTTTCCTGCCTTCTCTGCAATCTCTTTATCGTTGGCAAACTTGCGGCAAGCCAATACGTTCTCATAATAGCTCTTAGATGGGTCGATGCTGAGCTTGCTGAAATCAGTCCACTTGTTAGGATAACCAATCTTTACATAGAACTTGTCGAGTTTGTTGTGGGCAGCTTTCTTTGTAGCATCGCTCATCCAGGTCTGAGCATCGATACGCTGACCGAGGCTGATCTGAAGATTCTTCACGAGTGTCTCCATCATCTTCTTAGAGCTTTCTGGGAAATAGCGCTTACAGTAGATGCTACCGAGCGCCTCGCCCAACTGAGCCTCAACCTGAACAGTAGCGCGCTTCCAAAGAGGATAATCCTCCTTACGGCCACTCATAGTCTTGCCGAAGAATTCGAAACGGGCTTCGCGAATCTCATCGCTGAGGTAAGAAGCAGAACTACAGATGATGTCCCACTCCATCAAAGCCTTCAATGTGCCTGCACATTCTGCAGCTGCCACCTTGTCATAACCGGCAAAGAAAGCAGGCTGACCTACGATCATCTCCTTGAGATATTCGCTCTTGATTCCCTCGGCGTTGGCAAGTGACTCAAGAGGAATGTTAGGATAATTCTCCTTGAATTCTGCCAAGGTCATCTTGTTGTAGTTTGCCTGAGGATCACGAAGTTCGGTACGGCTCTTTGAGAAAGTAGCGAGCGTTGTTTCGTGAAGGAATACGGCAGAAGCCTTCTTGGCAGCTTCATCAGCAGAGAAACCATAGAGCTGGAACATCTTGCTGAGGTAAGACTTATAAGCCTCACGGATAGCTACGGTTGCAGCATCGTTGTTGAGGTAATAATCCTTGGCACCGAGAGTAAGACCGCCCTGCATCAGGTTGTAGATGTTCATGGTTACGTTCTTCTCATCGGCAGCGAAACCTGCGCCATAGCTCAAACCGAGACCCATCCATGCATACTTAACCTGAAGCTTCTGAAGCTCGTCCTTGGTCTTGGCAGCTTCAATCTCATCCATAAGAGGCTTTACAGGAGCGATTCCAGCCTTGTTGCGGCTGTCAACATCCATAGAGAGTTTGTAGAAATCAGACAATTTCTGCTCAATGGTTCCAGCCTTGTAAGTCTTCTTCTGGAGTTCAGAAAGAATGGTGTTGATGCGCTTGTTGTTGTTCTCAGCAAGCTGGTCAAAACTGCCATAACGGCTGTAAGCGGCAGGAAGAGGATTGTTCTTCTGCCATCCACCTGTAGCAAACTGATAGAAACTGTCTGCTGGCTTCACTGTCTTGTCGAGATTGCTCATGACAAGACCCGATTTGTTCTGAGCATCAGCGCCTAACGGCAGAGCTGCGATCAGCATCATCGGTAAGATCATCTTCATTTTCATTTTCTTCTCTTTATTTTATATTAATGTTACTGTTATTTCGAAACTTCTTCCAATTCTTCCGAAAGGAGCATCCAGCGCTCGTTCTCCTCATCGAGACCCTTCATGAGTTCGGTGTATTCAGTAACGAGTTCCATGTTGGTTGCATTTTCCGGTTTCATCAGGAGTTCATCAATCTCCTTCTTTCTCGCTTCCAGTTTTTCAATCTTCGCCTCACATTCCTTCACGGCTTTCTCAGCCTTACGGATCTTCTTCTGCTGTTCCTTATGTTCAGCGTAACTCTGCTTGCCGGATGTGGCAGAGGCAAGACTGTCGGCTGTAGAACCTGATGCGACAGAAGAGCCGGAAGTATTGGCTGAAGGCGAACCGGCAGAAGCCATGCTCTGGTTGGCAAGAGCCTGATTGATGTTCTCGGCATTATGGGCACGGAGATAATCGTAAATACCACCGAGATGCTCACGAACCTTGCCGCCGCCAAACTCATAGACCTTATCTACCAGACCATCGAGAAATTCACGGTCGTGGCTCACGATGATGGCTGTTCCATCGAAAGCCTTGATGGCTTCTTTCAGCACATCCTTCGACTGCATGTCGAGGTGATTGGTAGGCTCATCGAGAATGAGGAGATTCACCGGTTCGAGCAGGAGCTTGATCATCGCCAGACGGCTGCGTTCTCCTCCACTCAGAACCTTGACAAACTTTTCTGAAGTCTCGCCGCCAAACATGAAGGCGCCCAGAAGATCGTTCACCTTCAGACGCATTTCGCCTGTTGCCACATTGTCGATAGTCTGGAAGATGGTAAGATTCTCATCCAAGAGTTGTGCCTGATTCTGGGCGAAATAACCAATCTGCACATTATGACCAATCTTGAGCGTTCCGGTGAAAGGAATCTCACCCATTATACATTTTACCAGGGTAGACTTACCCTCGCCATTCTTACCGACGAAAGCCACCTTCTCGCCACGCTTGATGGTAAAGGTAACATGGTCGAAAACGGTATGGGCACCGTAATCCTTGCGCACCTCATCGCAGATGATAGGATAATCGCCACTTCTGAGACAAGGAGGGAATTTGAGGTGCATCTGCTTGTTGTCAACCTCATCCACCTCGATAGGCACGATTTTCTCGAGCTGCTTGATTCTGCTCTGCACCTGAACCGCCTTGGTAGGCTTGTAGCGGAACCGCTCGATGAAATCCTTGATGTCAGCAATTTCCTTCTGCTGGTTTTCGTAAGCACGGAGCTGTTGCTCGCGGCGTTCAGCTCGCAATACAACATACTCATCGTATTTCACCTTATAGTCTTCTACCCTTCCGCAAGTAATTTCGAGGGTACGGTTAGTTACATTGTTGATAAAAGCACGGTCGTGACTCACCAGAACCACAGCCTTAGCACTCTGCGCCAGGAACTGCTCCAACCACTGGATACTTTCAATATCAAGGTGGTTGGTAGGCTCATCGAGGAGCAGTACATCAGGCTTCTGCAACAGAATCTTGGCAAGTTCGATACGCATTCGCCAACCACCGGAAAACTCCTTGGTAGGGCGCTCGAAATCATCGCGAGTAAAGCCAAGACCGCTCAAGGTACGCTCTATCTCAGCCTCATAGTTTTCGCCACCCATCATCATGTAGCGTTCATGTTCCTGGGTAAACTTCTCTACGAGCTGAGCATAGCTTTCGCTCTCATAGTCGGTGCGGTCGGCCATTTCCTGCTGCATCTTGTCCAGACGCGCCTTCATCTCGGTATTATGGGCGAAAGCCTTGCGGGTTTCCTCTTTCACGGTCGTATCGTCCTGCAGTTTCATCACCTGTGGCAGATAGCCGATAGTGGTTTCGTTAGGAATAGCCACAATGCCGTCAGTAGGTTTCTGCAAACCGCAGAGAATCTTGAGCATCGTAGATTTTCCCGCACCATTCTTACCCACCAGGGCAATGCGGTCGCGGTCGTTGATAACGAAACTTACATCATGAAAGAGAGGCTTGACGCCAAACTCTACTTTCAGTCCTTCTACTGAAATCATACTATTTTACTTTGAATTTTGAACTTTGAGCTTTGAACTTTATGATTAGCAAAGCAAATGAATTGGCTTACCCTTCGGTCGCCGAACGTTGTTTCTTCACTCTTCGTTCTTCACTCTTCACTTTTTCTATGGAATGAGCAGGGATGAATCTCCATAGCTCAGGAAACGGAAATCATGCGAAAGAGCATAATCGTAAACCTTCTTCCAGTCGCCCTTGAGGAAAGCACTCACCAGGAGCAGGAGTGTGCTCTGAGGCTGATGGAAATTGGTGACCAGCATCTTCACAATCTTATACTGATAGCCAGGAGCAATGATAATCTGCGTGCTGGAATGGAGAGCCTCCAAGCCGTTGCGGTCCAGATAATCGATGATTGCCTGGATAGCCTGCATCGGAGTGATTCCATCTACCAGATTGCCATCTTCAGAAAGCTCGTAAGGATCCCACTGGTTTACGTGCAGCTCTTCTTCATTTGCCTCAGGATGCTTCAGCAGATGAACGCCCATGTAATAGAGACTCTCTATGGTACGGACGCTGGTGGTTCCTACGGCAATGACCCGGCACTCGTGCTTGATGAGTTTTTCCAGACTGCGGCGATGAACAACAATGTATTCCGTATGCATCTGATGGCCTTCGATTTCAAGACTCTTCACCGGTTTGAATGTGCCGGCTCCTACATGCAGGGTTACTTCTTCGCGGTCGATTCCATGCGCATCAAGATCCTTGAGAACCGCATCGGTAAAGTGAAGTCCGGCAGTTGGAGCAGCCACACTTCCCTTGATTTTAGAATAAACCGTCTGATAGGTGGTCTTGTCGCTCTCCTCAGTCTTGCGGTTGAGATATGGAGGAATAGGCAACTCGCCTACTGCTTCGAGAATCTCAGCGAAAGACACCTTATCGTTGTCCCAATCGAAGTCAACCCAATAGTTGGTTCCTCCACCTTTGGCAACCATTTCCTGCGCTTCAGAGCCTAGCGTATCACCGCGTCGCATAGTGGCGCTTAGCGTAAGCTTATTGCCCTTGATTTCGAAATCACGCTTCAGGCTGCCCTCTTTCCATTTCTTCAGATTACCAATCATGCAGAGCCAGGAACAATGTCCGGTGGTCTGGAACATGAGTTCATAATCAGTAGGTTCTGCAGGCTCCATCAAGAAAACCTCAATAAGCGCACCTGTTTCCTTGCGGAAGTGCAGACGCGCTTGTATCACCTTGGTATTGTTGAATATCATCAAGGCTCCTTGAGGGAGATATGTGGGAAGATGATGGAAAACATCATCGCTTACCTCGCCGTGCTTATAGACCAGCAGTTTGCTATGGTCGCGCTGGGCGATAGGAAATTTTGCGATGCGCTCATCCGGTAAATCATAGTTATAATCACTAATCTTAATGTGTTTTGTATCCATTATTTATTTTTACTTTTTGAACTTTCTATTTTGAACTTTTATTCCTGTACTAAAGATTTGCCATCTTGCAGGTGGCATAAAACACAACCATGATAAGGGTAAATATCACTACAGTCATGATTTTATCAACATCATCATAGTCGTAACCCGTACTTGTATACTGGTTGGAAATATACTTAATCTTTGGGGAGATGCGGTAATACATCCTGATGTAGATAAGATAAACGACAACTCCCACCACTGCTCCGATAGCCAGACCGCAAAGAATGTCGACCGGATAATGAACACCCAGGTAAAGACGGGTCCAGCAGTTTACAAGCGACCATAATAACAGGGTCCAGGTAACCAGTTTGCTGCGGATGAGCAACGAGAAGAAGATAGCTAACGAAAGCGTATTAGCCGCATGAGCAGAACAGAAGCTGAAACTCTTGAGGCGCATATTGTCAACCACCTGAACCGTATACTTGAACATAGGGTCGCTGGAAGGTCTGCATCTTTCAGCCAGCGGTTTGATGATTCCATCCACCAGTCCATCAGCCAGAAAGATACAGAGCAATGCTCCTCCTACCACGAGTGCAATCTGGCCCATCATCTCGTTGTTTCTTATCACAACAACGAAGAGGACGATATAAAGTGGAATCCATGTCCAGCCCGACGTAAGCGCCATCGCCATCTGATCGAGCCAGACATTATCGCTGCCGTTAAACACATGCAACAGCTGCATGTCAAAATCTTGTATCCTACTAAAATCCATTCTCTTTATTTTAATCAGATTTTATCTTAATCAGATTTCCTCTATAGCCTTGGTCTCTATCCAGCCTTCTCTGCCGTCTCCAACCTTAATTCCACGCCAGCCTTTCATCGCCTTATCGGTAATATCAACGCGAGTTCCTTCATGCAGCAGGAAGAGGTCAGCACTCGCCTTGGCTGGAGTCTTCTTCACATTGACAGAAGGAGCGATGATAATGGCTCCCGTACGGTTGATAAGCATCTGCCGCTGCTGGTAAGCAAAGAGATTGCTCAGCAGGAAGACTGCCACGAAGAAGATTCCACCGAAGAAACCTATCTTGCGCAAAACGATATGCGAACCGAAGAGATAAACCAAGACCAGAACCAGCGCCATGATGATGGCTATGATGCCTGTCTTAGCCCAACAGTCAACACTCGTAAAGTTAACCAGCGCCTTCCACCAGGTTACGAAGAACATCTCGCTTTCCGGCGTAATCTTATCGATGGTCTTGCTACGTGCAAACTGCAGGTTGAAGCTGATGTCTTCATCGCCTGGCGAGAGCAGATGGGCACGCTCGTAATTGAGCACAGCCTTGGTAATATTGTCTGTACGGTAATAAGCATTGCCCAAGTTATAGTAAACTTCGGCAGAAACACCATAGTTGTTCAATATTTCCTCATAGTCGCGTATGGCTTGCTGATAGTTACCTTTCTGATATTCCGTATCAGCATTGTTCTTGGTTACAGCGCCTGCAGAAACAGAGCAGCCCAACATCACCATGATCATCATGACGAATGAGTATCCGGTTGCACTCTTCTTGCGCTGCTTACGCGTTGCATTGATAGCATTTTCTATATCCATAATAGCAGTCATTGCTGATTCGAATGTACGGTTCATATTGCCGGCAGGGTCGCCCGGCGCATAGCGTTCAAACTCACATTCATCGAGCGCAGTTGTAAACTTCTCGATAGTTCTCTCCTCTACACAATGTTTTTCGAGCATAGCCTGAATGTTTTCACGTGAGAGCTTTTCGGCTGGCATGTTGAGCTTGTAGCTTACATAGCCCCACAAAGCACGGAGCACTTCATCGTAGAATTCTTCCTGCTTGCCACCGAGCATCAGCAGATGAGCCTTCTTCAGGCGCTTGGTTGCTATCTTGTTTGCCTTGTTGGAACGAACCTTTACAAGGTCGGCATTCTCGAGAGCACGGCGGCGGAAAACAATGAGCAGGGCAAAGAAGGCTGCCAATGGAACCAGCAGACTGGTCCAGTAGCCGAAGCTTCCGTAGAACATATCGTCAATATCATGGAGCTTAGACTTGCCCAGTTTCAGCGCATGAATGTCCTTATCCTTGTTGCTGAAATCTGAGGTTTCATTGTCTGAAGTTCCATCGCCCTTATCTACATTCAGCGTAAACGGCTGGGTCTTGATTGTCTTATACTTGTTAGCCGAAGTATCATAATAGGTGAATTCTACCGCAGGAATGGTATAATTTCCCTGATTACGAGGCACAGCCAGGAAGTCATAAATCATATTGCCTTCTACGCCATTGGCTGTAAGGCGGGTCTTGTCTGTCACCTTCGCATCGTACTTGTCAAAATCCTTAGGGAAGGTAATGACAGGCTGCTTGAGCAACTTCAGGTTTCCGATTCCTCCTACTACTACACGAATGGTGATTGGTTCGCCAGCCTTTACTTCCTTCTTGTCGATGGAAGCAGTAATATTGAATTTACCTACACCGCCCGAGAAGTTGGCAGGGCGCTGAGGCAATGGATCAACCTGAATTTTCACACTAGGAGCAATAATATCTTTCTTTACTTCAACATAGCCGGAGCCACCATTGAAGAAAGCTTCCATCGGGTCAACGTTTCTGTTCTGCTGAACTACGATTCCCTTGAAGGTAATGGCTGGAATGGTGAGGTTTCCCGTCATCTGCGGATACATGACATACTGGCTCCATGTAACGCATCGGTAAGGTCGGCCGTTTACAGTTTCAGTATGGAAGGTCTTCTGCTGAGGCAGCGGAACTTCCTGATTGTGGAATCCCTTCAAGTCAGGCATCTTGCCTTCCAGCTGGGTAAGGTCTACCTGCGTGTAAACCTTATAAGTAAGGAGCACCGGTTCCTGTTCGTGAACACGTCGCTTGTTGGCTGTAACCTTGATGAAGAGGTCGCGGCCTGATATTCTTGATCCGGCAGTTCGCATGCGTGGTTCATTATAATCATTCTGTCCGTGCATGGAAGGAGCGCCGTTGTTGCGTGCAGCATGGCCAGAAACCGTAATCTTAACCGGACGGGAAGAGAGTTTCTTACCATTTACGATGGCATGAGAGGCACCAATGCCAAAGGTTCCGTTCTTAGCTGCGTAGAGCGTATAGGTAATGGTTACCGACGATGAAGAGGAAGTATGACCATTGATCATCTGATAACTGGACTGCGATGAGGTGTAAGGACCAGCGATTACCTCAAGTCCTTCTCCTACTCCGCCCAGGCGGAATTCCTCTACATCACGTGTATTGATGGTATAGGCCACACGGAAGTTTTCTCCCGCCGCCACGTGTGTTGGTGCCGACACACTGATATTCTGGGCTTTCAGCTGCAAACTGAAGCCCAGAAGCATTGCCCATATAATAATAAACCAACCTATATGTTTCATGTTCTATATTAATTATGCTCGTTGTATTATTTTACTTTTTACCAGTTTTTCTCATATTGCTTTCTGCGAGGCTGACTCATCGCTTTCTGCATCTTGCGCTTCGTATTCTTCTCCTGCTGGATGGCAGCGTTCAAGAGTTGTTCAGCATTATCTTTGCTCATCTTGTCCTGATTGTTCTGATTCTGCTGATTGTTCTTATTTTTATCGTTCTTGTTCTTGTCTTTATTCTGATCTTTGTTCTGATCCTTATTCTGCTTGTCTTTGTTCTTGTCCTTGTTTTTATTCTTGTTGTTCTTGTTCTTATCGTTCTGCTTGTTCTGCTTCTGGTTTTTGAGCAGTTTCTTGCAGAGGGCAAGATTATATCGGGTTGCATTGTCCTGCGGATTGCAGCGCAGGGCGTTCTCATAGCATCCTATGGCCTGCGCATATTGCTGATGCTGCTGCATGACCACACCCATGTTGTGGTAACTTCTGGCGCGTCGCATCTTGTTCGTTTCAAGTTTCGAAGCATTCTCAAACTGTATCATCGCCATCGAATCCTTCTGCTGCATCATCAGGGCGCAACCCAGATTATAGACCGCCTGCGCATTCTTCTGGTTCTTGGAGATAGCCTTGCGATATTGCGTTTCGGCTGCAGCCCACTTCTGTTTATGATAGGCGCGGTTTCCCTGGCGAATGAAGTTGCGGTCGTTCTGTGCTCCCACCTTCGCCAAGCCCAGCACCATCAGGGCAAAAACCAATATATATCTTAAATATCTCATTCTTATTATATAATAATGTATAAACGTTTATCAGAAAGGCTTCCTGATGTCTTTCTTAAAAAACTTGATGTTTCTGAGCAGAGGATTCTTTACCTCAAGCAGACAGATTTCGATGATAAGCAACAGGATGATAAGAATACCTACAGCCTGGAACTGTTCATCATAAGCGCTGTAAACCACACTCGTCACATCGCCTTTCTGCAATTTGGCAATATCATCATTCAATGCTCTTTCAGCATCGCTGGTATTATCTACATGAATGTACTGACCCTTGCCTGCCTGGGCAAGCTCCTTACACATCTGCTCATTCAGGGCGGTCATTACGGTGTTGCCCGCATTGTCCTTCAGATAAGAGCCGTCGCCCATAGGGATTGGTGCTCCCTTGGTGTTACCTATGCCCAGGATAAAGACATTGATTCCTTTCTTGTTGGCAGCAGTAGCTGCCTCCTGTGCGCCAGGCTCATGGTTTTCGCCATCAGTAATTACGATAATGGCTCTGCCTACATTCTCCTGCTGGGTGAAACTCTTGGAAGCCAAATCGATGGCTTCGCCGATATTGGTTCCCTGGGTCTGGATAAGACCTGGGGTAATGTTCTGAAGAAACATCTTTGCCGAAACATAATCGGTGGTGATTGGCAACTGCACGAACGCATCGCCTGCAAAGACGATGAGTCCAATCTTGTCGTTGTTAAAGTTGTCGACCAGATTTTCGATAAGCATCTTACTCTTGTCCAAACGGGATGGAACCACGTCCTGACAGAGCATGGAATTTGAAATATCGAGGCAGATGATGGTTTCAATGCCATGTCGCTTATCGTGAGAAATCTTGCTGCCCATCTGCGGGCGAGCTACCATCACGATAAGAAGCGCCAAGGCTGCAAGCATCAGCACAAACTTAACTGTAGGGCGATATTTGGAGATGTTGGGCATAAGTTGTTTCAGAAGTTCCGGATCGCCGAGCTTCTTCAGTTTAGCCTTTCTTCTTCTCCATCCTATCAGTCTGATCAGAATCAGTACTGGTATAATCCACAACAGCCAGAGAAATATAGGATCTTCAAATCTTAACATTTTCTATTCTAATTATATCTTCTATTCGATTATCCGATAATCAGTAAAATATCTCCGATAACTGGTAAAATATCTCCGAAAGATAGCGAAATATCTCCGAAAGATAGCGGAATATCTCCGATAATCAGTAATGGCTCAGTATCCAGATTACGGAATTCTTCTGAACCAGGTGATGCGGAGCAGGATTTCTACCAGCAATACCAGGAGAGCTGCCAAGGCGAATGGCTGATAAGCTTCATAGCGCTTAGCGAAATGCTTGACATTAAACTTGGTTTTCTCCAGTTTATCAATGTCCCTGTAAATCTTCTTCAGCTCGTTATTGTTCGTAGCGCGATAGAAATTACCATCGGTTGTCTGCGCAATGTCGCTCAGCGTCTTCGTATCTATCTCTACCGGAATATTGACGTACTGTACTCCTCCTGCCACAGGCATTGGATAAGGAGCCACCTTGTTGGTTCCTACACCGATGGTGTAAACACGTATTCCATAGCTTTTGGCAATCTCTGCTGCGGTCATTGGCGAGATTTCACCCATGTTGTTACTGCCGTCGGTAAGAAGAATCACAACCTTCGATTTTGACTTAGAATCCTTCAGGCGGCTCACGGCATTGGCGAGTCCCATTCCCACTGCAGTTCCATCGTCAATCAGTCCCCGGGCGGCAATATCCGTACGGGTTGCCTGCAAGAGGCGCAACAGACTGGCATGATCGGTTGTCATCGGGCACTGGGTGAAAGCTTCACCGGCAAAGATAGTCAGACCGATGTTGTCGTTCGGTCTTCCTGAGATGAATTCTGTAGCCACATCCTTAGCCGCTTCCATACGGTTCGGTCTCAAATCTTCGGCAAGCATAGAGGTAGAAACGTCCATTGCCAACATAATGTCAATGCCTTCTACCGTCTTGTTGTCCCAAGCTGTATGCGTCTGCGGACGAGCCATCGCACAGACGATGAGCACGAAACAGATGCATCTCAGCACCATTGGCAGATGGATGAGACGCACACGCAGACTCTTCGGAGCATATTGATACTTTTTCGTGTCGCTCATGCGCATGGTTGGCGCATTCTTCTTCCTGTAGAGGAAATACCATAATATATAAGGTATCAGCAACAGGAGCAACAGAAAATAGCCTTTACTTGCAAATTCCATTTCTTTATTTTTCTATTTATAGCCAGGCTAAGAGTTTTCGGGGAAACCGCTTTGCCCGGCGAAACGTTTCATAAGAACACCCTGCCTTACATCAGCAGCATGGCTGACTGATAAATGATGTAACCCAACAGAGCCAGACCTACGATGACTCCTATCCAGAGGAGCGACTTGATGAGACGGCGCTGAGATTGCGTCTTCTGCTCTTCATTGGTCAGTTGTGGAACCACCTTTTCTTCAGTAGGTTTCTCATCTGTCTTGGTCTGGTCGATGAAGTTGATGGCATTCACCAGGTTTGCATCGTTCTCATTCACCAGGGTTTCATATTTGGCAAACTTCACGAGATCGGCAGTCTGGAAGAGTTCCTTCAGTTCATCAATCATCTTCTGGTCGCCTGCTTCGCGCAAACGTTCGATGATTTCGGCACTGGTCATCTCCATGGCATTGAATCCGAAACGGCTCACGATATATTCTCTCAGCGTATTGGTAAGCTGGGTGTAGTAAGCCTTCTGTGTTTCCTGATTCTCAACGTGTTGCTGCTTGATTACGTTGATTTGATTCAGCGCCTTTTCATGAGCCGGAACACGTTTTACGATGCGGATATGGGTGATAATCGGCTTGTTATTCTTTAATCTGTTGCGCAGATAAAGCCATACGCCACAGAGGATTAACAGCAATAGGCTCAACCAGAACAGCGCACTCCATTCGCTCCAGGAGAAAGGATTATCCTGAACATCCTTGGGCGGATAGAACTGGTTGGGATGAACCGTATCTACGGGCACGGTGAGCACCTTCAGCGCAAGCTGGTTGCCATGACAGTTCTTGCCGTTTACCTTCACATTGAGCGCAGGAATCGCATACACCTTTTCATCAAACGAAGTCAGCGTATAGTCGCGACTCACCACCATGCGGTCGTCGCCTATGTGCGAAGTGTCTCCTTTACTCTGCTCAACCACTTCCACTCCCGGCGTAATTTGCTGCTGCGGCTTGAAAGATGGCAATTCCACCTTATCGCCCTGCTTTACCGAAGCCTTCAGATGCAGCACGGTCTGCTGTCCTATCAGTATCTGGAGCGAGTCGATGCGTTGCTCTACCTGCTGGGCTTGAGCCAAGCCTGAGCACCCCAGGAGAGCGAGCGACAATATGATATTCTTTACTTTAAACATAGTTTCTTTACTTTGAGCTTTCGGTTTATCAGCCCCTCTGCTTGAAAAGCATCAGGAGCGCCTTCGAGAAGTCCTCGTTAGTGGCAATCGAAGTCCAGTCGACCTTGCTTTTGGCAAAGTCGGTTTTCAGATTCTCCTGCTGCATCAGCCATTGCTGGGTATGAGCCATTCGCAGTTTCTTCGAACTTGTATCAATATACATTTCGTGTCCGGTTTCTGCGTCCATCACCTTGAGCAGTCCTACATCAGGCAGCACCTTGGCACGCGGGTCGTAAACCTGGATGGCTACTACATCATGTTTCTGGTTGGCAATCTGCAGCTGATGCTGGAAATCCTTATGATCGTAGAAGTCGCTGATTACGAAAGCTGTGCAGTGGCGTTTCATCACGCGGGTGAAATATTCCAGGGCGCAGCCGATGTCGGTACGCTGGCTTTGCGGCTGGAAGTTGAGCATTTCTCTGATGATATAGAGAATATGTTTTCTTCCTTTCTTAGGCGGAATGTACTTCTCGATGCGATCAGAGAAGAAGATGACACCTATCTTGTCATTGTTCTGAATGGCACTGAAGGCGAGTGTGGCAGCAATCTCAGTAGCCAGATCGCGCTTCATCTGCTTCATCGTACCGAAATCGAGCGACCCGCTGACGTCTACGAGCAGCATCACCGTAAGTTCCCTTTCCTCTTCAAACACCTTGACGTAAGGCTTATGAAAGCGGGCGGTCACGTTCCAGTCGATGTCTCTCACATCATCGCCATACTGATATTCGCGCACCTCGGCAAAGGCCATTCCCCTACCCTTGAAGGCAGAATGATACTGACCAGCGAAGATGTTCTGACTCAGTCCGCGAGTCTTGATTTCTATCTTCCGAACCTTTTTTAAGATATCTTGTGTATCCAACTTATTACTTTGAACTTTGAATTTTGAACATTGAACTTTATGATTAGTGAAGCAAGCGAATTCTTCACTCTTCGTTCTTCACTCTTCACTTAATCAAGGCACTTCCACCTTATTAATGATGCGGCTTACGATTTCCTCGCTTGTCACATTGCTTGCCTCAGCCTCGTAAGAAAGGCCAATACGGTGGCGCATTACGTCATGAGCTACAGCTCTTACATCCTCTGGAATCACATAGCCGCGATGTTTGATAAACGCATAGGCTCTGGCTGCCTTGGCAAGAGAGATGCTGGCACGAGGACTGCCGCCGAAGGTAATCATGTCTTTCAACTCGCCCAGTCCGTAGCGCTCAGGATAACGTGAAGCAAAGACGATATCGGCAATATACTGCTCAATCTTTTCATCGAGATAAACCTCGTTTACAATCTTGCGAGCCTTCAGAATCTCCTCGGCAGATGTTACAGGAGTAACCTCAGGAAGTCCGCCCTGAATATTCTCACGGATGATGAGCTTCTCCTCTTCCAGTGTAGGATAACCGATGATTACCTTCAGCAGGAAACGGTCAACCTGTGCTTCAGGCAACTGATAGGTTCCTTCCTGCTCGATAGGGTTCTGTGTAGCCATTACCAGGAACGGACTAGGCAGTTTGAAGGTTTCATCGCCAATGGTGACCTGGTGTTCCTGCATGGCTTCGAGCAGCGCACTCTGCACCTTGGCTGGGGCACGGTTAATCTCATCTGCCAAAACGAAATTGGCGAAGACAGGACCGCGCTTAACATGGAAAGCCTCGTCTTTCTGTGAATAAATCTGAGTTCCCACCACATCGGCAGGCAACAGATCAGGAGTAAACTGAATGCGGCTATAGTCGGAGCTGATAAGCTGTGACAATGTCTTGATTGCAAGTGTCTTCGCCAGTCCAGGCACACCCTCAAGCAGGATATGACCATCAGAGAGAAGACCGATAAGAAGGCAATCTACGAGGTGTTTCTGACCTACGATAACCTTATTCATGCCCATTACCAGATTGGTAACAAACTGACTTTGTTGTTCTATCCGGATATTCAATTCGCGGATATCAATAGCTTCTGCCATAATTCTATATTTTTACGTTTAATTTCTTAATTCAAACAATATATTTCCAAAACTGAACGCAAAAGTACTCAAATTAAGCCACAAAAGCGAAAAAAGCTATCTAAATAATATTAAAAATGTTTCATAAAAGCTATTTTTAGGTTCTTTTAAAGAATAGCTTTTATGAAACAAACGAGATTTCAAATATTTTATCTGTTTTTATGCTTCATGTACCATGGATGAACCAAGAAATTGTACACCAGTAACGATACGATTGTTGCAAGAAGCGCATAGTGCAACATCCCTGATTCAACCATATTATATACAGGATGATCTACGTCAAAATGCGCTCTCGCCGGAAGATTATGGAACAGGAATCCGAGACCGAATCCCAAGCTCAATCCCAATTCCCAAGCCAGGAAGAACGAGTTCACGCTCGTGCCGCGCTGGCAATGTTTGGCAAGCTTGATATAGAAGAGCAGGAAACGGCTTCCGATGATTCCCAAGCTGAAACCCAACAAGGCTGGAACCAAGATTTCTACGGCAAACTCCTGACTTGCGAACGAAATCAGCTGAGCTGCTCCCAGCAGTACCAGACCTACTATTATCTGGCTTTTCAGATCTGCATCAGCAAAGACAAACTTTTCTGCCAGGAACGCCAAGATCATTCCTCCGAAAATCATCAGAAAAATGCCAGAGGAATGAGGCAAGGAAAAGTATAATCCCGCAGAAAAAGTAATCAGGATGATATTGACAAAAAGCGGAGTTCCCTGTGGCAGATAGAAGCGGTCGAGGCTGAAAGTCTTAATTCCTTCGGCAGGTGCCTTAAAAGGAAACTTGGCACGAGAAACCAGCACGAAGGCTCCCAAAGCCAGCAACGAAGCCGTAGGGAAAACATAGTTCATGCCGAAATAGTTGTAAACAAAACATGCCACCAAGGGTCCTACGGCTATTGAAAAGCGGGCAAACCAGGAGGTAATATAATTAGCCTCGGTACGCTGGAACGACTCGCAGGAATCAATAACCAGCGTACTGGCAAGCGACATCTGAGCCAGCCCCAGAAATGCTCCTAACAGGAAACGGACCGCCAGGAGAATCTCAAAAGAAAACCTGATGTTCCAGAACGTATCCAGATAGTAAAGAACCGAAAGGCAAACAACTACACCTAAAATGGAAAGTTGGCAGACCATATTCCTGCGGTAGCGCTGCACCAGATAAGAGCAGAAGCCGCCAAACAGGAAAAGTCCAAAGCCGTATGCAAGAAGCACACACCCTATCTGCCACATCTGATACTTCGCCGGAATCATAAAATAAGGAATGGCAATAATGAGCATGTACACACTCGACATCAGCAAGAGGTTGGCAAAGCATAACCGCCAGAAGTCCTTGTGCCACAGCTTGATATGTACTGGAGTATTTTGTGTATCCATTATTCTAAACTCTTTTATGAATCTATCGTATTTATACTCTCTTACACTTCCCTAAAAAGAGAGTTAATGTTAGTAACTCTCTTCAGCGCTAGGATAATCTACGGTCTTCACCGCATCAATATAAGCCTTCACACCCTTGGTCATTTCCTCGCCTACCTGAGCAAAGTGGCGCAGGAACTTAGGCTTGAAACTCTGTGTCATTCCGAGTGCATCAGCATAAACCAGGACCTGTCCGTCGCAGCCGTTACCAGCACCTATTCCAATCGTTACAGCCTTCACCTTCTTGCTTACTTCAGCAGCGAGCTTAGCAGGAACCTTCTCCAGCACGATGGCAAAGCAGCCTGCTTCGTCCAGCGCAATGGCGTCGCTGATAAGTTTCTGTGCCTCAGCCTCTTCCTTGGCACGAATGCCATAACCGCCAAACTTATTAACGCTCTGCGGGGTAAGTCCGAGATGGCCATGAACCGGGATTCCGGCATTAACCAGCGCCTTAACAGTTTCGCAGATTTCTACGCCGCCTTCCAGTTTCAGAGCGTCTACACCCGTTTCCTTCATCATGCGGCAAGCATTGCGCAGCGCCTCTTCCTTGCTGATCTGATAGCTGCCGAAAGGCATGTCGCAAACCACGAAAGCATGCTGGCAGGCACGTGCCACGCTGCGGGCGTGATAAATCATCTGGTCTACGGTAATCGGCAATGTGTCTGCATTTCCTGCCATCACATTGCTGGCCGAATCACCTATTAATATAGAGTCAATTCCTGCAGCATCTATAATTCCGGCTGTTGTAAAGTCGTATGCTGTCAGCATGGTTACTTTCTCGCCAGCCTTCTTCATTTCTGCGAAGGTCTTGGTGGTAATTTTCTTCTTGTCAGTAGATAAATATCCCATTTTTTATTTTGATTTATTTATTGTTCTGCGTTGAATCTATTTCGCATTCTCCACGATGCGCTGCAAGTCAGCAAAGCTGAAAGCTCTGTAATCATCTATCACATAGTCGGATAGCGGCTGGATGGCTTCTCTGCTGTTCGTTGTGGCAAGACCTAGGGTGAAGGCTCCTGAAGCTCTCACCGCCTTCAGTCCGTTAAAGCTGTCTTCCAGCCCTACACAGTCCTCCGGTTCCACACCGAAATAGGCTGCACCTTTCAGATAGCAGTCTGGATGAGGCTTGCTCTCGGCGAAATCCTCGCTGGTCAGCACGCGGTCGAAATAAGCCTTGAATTCCGGGTGACGTTCATAAACATTCAGCATCTTCTGAATGTTGCTGCTCGTTACCACAGCGCATTTTACGCCATGCTGCTTCAAGTCGCTGATGAAGTCTTCGAACCCTGCAATATATTCATACTGCATGGTCTTTTCAAACTCATCCAGTCGGGCTGTAATCTTAGCCTGTTCCTCCTTTGCGCCTGTAAAACCTTCGATGTGGGCGAAGACGGCTTCATCGGTGAAATACTTGTCGTAAATCTGAACCAGAGTCTGTCCTTTGATGCGATATTCGAAATCGGGCATTTCCGGATGATACTCCCTGCCTATCATTCCCCAGAAGATGGAGTACTGTGATTCTGTGTCGAAAACCACGCCATCCAGATCAAAGAGTGCTGCTTTTATCATATTTCCTTGTCTGTTTTTATCTATTTTTGCTTAAATTATATTGAAAACGGGTGCAAAGTTACGCAAAAAACTTAATATACGAGCATAATCTGACAGATTTTGATGTTTTTATTACGTGTTTTCCGATTTTTTACACTACCTTTGCAGAAAAATCAGTAGAAATAAAGAAGAATACATATTATTATATGATAGAAATAATAGAGAAATACTTCCCGAACCTCACGGAAGAGCAGAAAAAGCAGTTCGAGGCACTCGATGCATTATACCGCGACTGGAACAGCAAAATCAATGTCATCAGCCGCAAGGACATCGATAATCTGTACGAGCACCACGTGCTCCATTCTCTGGCAATAGCCAAAGCCATCCATTTCCGTCCGGGCACGGAGATTCTCGATTTCGGCTGCGGCGGAGGTTTCCCGGGCATTCCGCTCGCTATCCTCTTCCCTGAATGCAAGTTCAAGCTGATAGATGGAACGGGCAAGAAAATCAGAGTCTGCAACGAGGTGGCTACGGCAATCAATCTGCAGAATCTCAAGGCTGAACACCTGCGCGGAGAGGACGAAAAAGGCAAGTTCGATTTCGTGGTAAGCCGTGCGGTAATGCAGCTTCCTGACCTGATGAAGATTATCAAGAAAAACTTTAAGCAGAAGGGGCAAAACGCTCTGCCTAACGGACTTCTGTGTCTGAAGGGCGGCAATCTGAAAGAAGAACTGAAGCAATACTTCAAGATTTCAGAAATCACTCCGCTCAGCACTTTCTTCGATGAAGAATGGTTCAGCCAGGACAAACAACTGGTTTACGTTCCGGCGTAATGGAAGTGAAGAACGAAAAGTGAAGAGTGAAAAATTCATTTGCTTTGCTAATCATAAAGTTCAAAGTTCAATATTCAAAGTTCAAAGTAAGAAATGTTACATATAGAAAGATTTCAAGTAAACATGTTGCAGGAAAACTGCTACGTGGTGAGCGATGAGACCAAGGAATGCGCCATCATCGATTGCGGCGCCTTCTATCCGGAAGAGAGGACGGCTATTACACAATATATTAAGGAGAACCAGCTCAAGCCCGTTCACCTGCTCGTAACCCATGGCCATCTTGACCATAACTTCGGCAACAACACCATCTACCAGGAGTTCGGACTGAAACCGGAAGTATCGGCAGCTGATGAAAACCTGATGGAGGGACTCGCCAAGCAGGCAGAAACCTTCTATCAGATGCAGCTCGATTACCAGTTTCCGCCTATTGGCAGATTCTTCGAAGATGAAGAGGTCATCAAGTTCGGCAACCACGAGTTCCAGGTCATCGCCACTCCTGGCCACAGCAGCGGTTCCGTCACCTTCTATTGCGAGGCAGAGCACGTAGCCTTCACCGGCGACACCCTCTTCCACAACTCTATCGGCAGAACCGATTTCCCTGGAGGCAGCATGTTCCGCATCATCAACAGTCTGCGCCATCTCGGTCAGTTGCCTGACGAAACCCAGGTTCTCCCGGGTCATGGCGAATACACCAGCATAGGCGAAGAGCTCGCTCACAATCCATATATGGACCGTTAAAACAGCATTTTTAAAAAGTCAGGAGATTTATCAGCGATGATCAAGAAATCGAACACAGAGAAGATCATTCTCGGCATTGACCCCGGAACCAACGTGATGGGCTATGGCGTAATCCGCATCATCGGCAACAAGGCCGAACTGGTGGTGATGGGCGTCATCGACATGCGCAAGGAGAGCGATCCCTATCTCCGGCTGGGCAAGATCTTCGACCGCGTAACCGGCATCATCGACAGCTATCTGCCCGATGAGATGGCCATCGAAGCACCCTTCTTCGGCAAGAACGTGCAGTCGATGCTTAAACTGGGCAGAGCACAGGGCGTAGCCATCGCAGCCGCCATTCATCACAGCGTTCCTATCCACGAATATGCGCCGCTCAAAATCAAGATGGCCATTACCGGACAGGGACAGGCTTCGAAGGAACAGGTGGCGGGAATGCTGCAGCGACTGCTCCATATTCAGCAAGACGAAATGCCGAAGTTCATGGACGCTACCGATGCACTGGGGGCAGCCTACTGCCACTTTCTGCAGATGAACCGCCCGGAGACCGACGCCAAGCACTACAGCAGCTGGAAAGACTTTGCAACAAAGAATCAGTGTAGAATAAAAAAATAAGAGAGATGCAAAAGATTATTAGCATAAAAAACGGTGTTACCCGTATGCCTGAATGGCGTATGGCAGAACCCGTAAACTTCGAGGCGTGCGATGGTGAACACATCGCTGTCGTAGGTCCGAACGGTGGAGGAAAATCAATGTTTGTCGACATCATCGTAGGTCGCCACCCACTCCTGATGCACGACCCTGATTATGATTTCTCACCTAGTCAGAAAACAATGGTGAGCGACAACATCAAGTATATTACCTTCCGCGACACCTACGGAGGCGATAACGACCGCACTTATTTCCTGCAGCAGCGCTGGAACCAGCTCGAAATAGACGAGAACACGCCTATCGTAAAGGACAAGCTGGAAGAAGCCTACCAGATGGCAGGCGAAGACACTCCGGAGCGCAGAGCCCTGCAGCAGCACATCTACGAACTCTTCCACATGCAGCACCTGATGGACAAATACACCATCCTGCTCTCAAGTGGCGAGCTCCGCAAGTTCAAACTTGCCTCTACCCTCTTCTCAGAGCCTCGCGTGCTCATCATGGACAATCCGTTTATCGGACTCGATGCTGAAACCCGCGACCAGCTCAAGGAACTGCTCAAGACCCTCTCTTCAGAGCGAGCCCTGCAGATTATCCTCGTGCTGAGCAAGAGCGATGATATTCCCGACTTCATCACCCACGTGGTAGAAGTGAAGGATATGAAGGTTCTGCCTAAGGTAACCCTCGCCGAATATCTTGCCGGCAGAGAATCCGTGCCTGCCCATGTGCTGAGCCCGGAAATGGAACAGGCCATCGTAGACCAGCCTTACAGCGACCGCGAATATCACACCCAGGAAGTGGTGAAGATGAACAAGGTACGCATACAGTATGGCGAGCGAATCATCCTCAACGAACTCGACTGGACCGTGATGAACGGCGAACGATGGGCTTTGAGCGGACAGAACGGAGCCGGAAAAAGTACGCTCCTCAGTCTGGTTTGTGCCGATAATCCGCAGAGTTATGCCTGCGACATCACCCTCTTCGACAATCCTCGAGGCAGCGGCGAAAGCATCTGGGACATCAAGAAACACATCGGCTACGTATCGCCTGAGCTTCACCGCTCTTACCAGCGCGACCTGCCAGCCATCCGCATCGTGGCAAGCGGTCTGATGGATTCCGTAGGCCTCTATGTAAAGCCGAAGGAAGAAGATATGGACAAGTGCCGCTTCTGGATGAAAGTCTTCGGACTGGAAGGTCTTGAAGACCGTGGTTTCCTGAAACTCTCCAGCGGCGAACAGCGCCTCGTTCTCCTGGCACGAGCCTTTGTCAAGGATCCGGAACTGCTGATTCTCGATGAGCCGCTCCACGGACTCGACAACCGCAACCGCCGTCTTGTAAAAGACGTCATCGAAGCCTTCTGTCGCCGCCAGAACAAAACCATGATCATGGTAACGCATTATAAGGAAGAATTGCCAGCGTGCATCGACCACAGCATCTTCCTCATGCGCCACACCAACGATTAAAAAGAATTGATAATTAATAATTTCAGAAAGATGAGATACATAATATTATTATTTGCGCTCACCCTCAGCATGGCTAAGGCAAGCGCCCAGGATGTATTAAACGAGGTGCTACGCACTTCTGATGCAATCATCAACGACACCACAAAGAGCATGGACGAGCGCCGTACAGCCCTCTTCAAATTTGACGCAATGACCTACATGCGCAGCAAGATTCTGCCACCGTATGTAATGCTCGACAAGAATCTGAGCAAGGACACCTTGAACGTAAAGGTTCGCTATCTCAACGAGCAGGCCTACGCCATGAGCGTTTATATTACGCTCTATCAGAGGCGACTGAAGGAGGCTTCAAACAAGAACAAGCCGCTCGTAACCCAGTTTTTCAAGCAGGCAACCATCGACCACAAGGCATTTAAGGATGCAGATACAGAGTTTACCCTGGCTTATTACAACACCCCGGATATTCCTACTCCTTTCTGCCTCGACTGCGATTGGGTTTCAACCTTGGCATTTATCCGCAGCATCGACTGGTCAAAGCTTTAAGAATCAAAGCATATTTCAGACGAATATGGTCTTCATAAGACCAGCTAAAACAGACCTCTTCCTTAGCGAATGACGCGTTGTGGAAGAGGTTTTCTTTTAAAACACACTATTTTTTCTTCATTTGGAAGATAATAAACTAAGGGGAAATGGTCTGTTTTCGGCTATTTTTAGCCTAATTTCTCGCAAAAAGAGGGAGATAACTGCTGAAAGATACTGAAAAATGCGATTATAAGACTTAGTACTTTCAGAGAAATTTTGAGCACTTTTGTAAAGAAAAAGATACATATTCTGCTTACATGCTTTTACCAAACTACTCTAGAAATCAGCTACAGGAAACATAATGACCTAATATCAATATTCCAAGAATATAAATAATCCTTACCCTCATAATACCGAAATAAAAAGAGGCAAAATGCAATAAGAATATTGCTTTTTACGAAGAAAAAATGCAAAATATGGGGGTTAGGAAGGTATTTTACCCCCTCTCCTAAGGGTGAAAAATACCCCTCCTCGGACTCGGAATCATGCACTAAAGGTAGGTATTTTTGACAAATACAATGAATTGGGGATATAAAAAATGAGCACTAGAGCGGTGCAATGTACAGTATTTCGCACCAGAGAATGTAGATTATTATTATACACACATAAATGAAGCACACCTGACATAAACTTTCGTAATTATCTCATACACAAGTAATTTAGAACTATCACATACTCTAGCAAACAACCCATTCAAGCATTACACTTAGTGGGTCATTAGGTCAAAGTCATTTAGGGTCATTATGTTTTCCGAGAGTTAAAAAGTCACTATAGATATATATAAATAAATATTTATATATACTATAGCAGCAAAGTGACATTTACTTTTTCAAATGACCCTAAATGACATTGACACCAAATGACCCCTTTTCATTTCTTCAGCTACTTCCGAGTCCTTTCTTGCATTTTCATTGTTTTTGCAATAAAGTTCAGA
>ERZ773181.311-NODE-311-length-57152-cov-7.238664_pt1 | contig 57152 bp, 42 predicted proteins | sample MGYA00581001_ERZ773181 | MGnify/ENA primary metagenome ERZ773181 (study PRJEB29015, sample SAMEA2737780) | human gut metagenome | biome: human gut; feature: human-associated habitat; material: faeces | place: China | collected 2012 ...
AAAATACGCTGTATTGTAACGGATGGAAATGGAAACAATGTGACAAGTAACGTTGCAACAGTAAAGCTGGTTTCAGGACCGTCAATAACCAAGCAGCCTCAGTCAGTAAATGCAGCAAACGGAAGGCAGTTCACACTGAAGGTGGAGGCAGAGGGAACAGGACTGAAATATAAGTGGCAGGCACAGAAGCCGGGAGAAAGCAGCTGGTCAGATTTCAACGATACAACAGCATCGCTCACCAGAACAATGAGCAGTACATATAACGGATGGAAAATACGCTGTATTGTAACGGACGGAAATGGAAACAATGTAATAAGTGACGTTATAACAGTAATTATGATTAATAATGAGGATTGGGAACTTCCAATTATGTAAGTATATCCTGAATCCGCACCCTCGACTGTGAAAAAATATCTGTAAATTCAATACTATAAAGGTCTTCTATGATAAAATATTAAAATCATATGAGGCCTTTAATGGCTTTTCTGGCAATGCCATTAAGCTAGGGGTTCGAGGTTTTGTTCGAATTTGCATTGAAACATGGTAAGTAGGTAATTATCCATATCTGTTAGCACCCGTATTTTTCTGATACACTTTTTCATAACAAAGGAAGGAAACTGTGTCATTACACAGTGGGGTCAGGTACTTTTAAATTTTTATAAAATAATAAATTTGTATATACGGACTATTGAAATTGTATATTAAGTGTGTTAACATAAAAAATAACTTGAGGTTAAGGAACGTTTAATAATGGCTAAAAGCTGTGAATTATTAAACTATTAGGATTTGAATATGAAAACAATAAGTGACAGAATATTTGAAAAATTAAAAGAAAAAGGTATGAGTCAGAAGGAGTTTTCACAGAAGACTGGCATTGCGGAAAGTTCAATTAGTGACTGGAAGAAAAAACATACTAATCCGGTAAGTGACAAGATATTGATTATATGCGAGGTGCTGGATATTTCGCCATATGAGTTATTGTCAGGAGCAGAACATATTGGAACCAGAAGCAGGGATAGTCAGACATATGTTTTTGCAAAAGATACTGAACTTGGAATGGTAGTTGAGACATACCAGCAGTTGGATTATGAGCAGCAAAAGAGACTTTTGGGCTATATGGATGCTTTGAAGATGAACAACTAGAAAAATTGTAATTTTGTACCATATAATACGCAAAAACGAATAAATTCGTATAAGAAAGGATGAGGATTATATATTCAAATGAAGAGTATTGGGTATGGTTGTCCAGATGCAAAGGGATCGGACCAGTAACAGCGAATAAACTATTAGATGAATTTATAACTGCAAGAAATATATATGATGCATCAATTGATGAAATTGTTTGCTGTTTAGGAATTTCAGAGCAACATGCTATGAAGATGATGGGAGACAAATCGTTAGATGATGCAAAAAGAATTATAGATTTATGTGAACAAAACAGGGTGTCAATATTAACGAAAGAGGAAAAAAAGTATATTGATAATGCAAAGAAGCTGCCGGATGCACTGGTAGTACTATATTATAAAGGTAATCTAAATTTTGCTTCAGAATTAGAAAGAATGGCAATAGTCGGATCGATGAGATGTACCAGGGATGCAAGGGAAAATTGTATGTGTTAGTTGCGGAAAATAACTGCAAAATTGTCACGAAAAATATATAATAATTGTGACAAAAAATAAAGGGTGTTGCCATGTCAGAAAGCCAGCCTACTATAGTGGAGTCTTTCGCAGAGTTTAAAAGTCGGATAATAAAGGCGCGAGAGTAAATAATATAATTCATTCTTTAGCCTTGAAAATACTGGCATTTCTGCTTCTTTTCTAATGCTCTTTGTGGTATAATAAAAGTATCGAAAAAGGAGCAGAAAATCACATGGCAGATGAGACACGAATACAGGTACTGAAGGAGCCTGAAGGAAATCCCGAAACTGATTCTTTCATGTGGCTGTTCTGCTCTGGTGAAGATGGACTGCCACCTATCGTCCTTTACCATTACACTGAAACAAGGGCGAGATACAATGCAGTTGATTTCCTTGATGGTTTTTCGGATGGATACCTGGAAACGGATGGTTATCAGGGCTATAATAATCTCCCTGGTATCAGGCGATGCTCCTGCTGGGCGCATACAAGAAGATACTTCATTGATGCGGTTCCAAAAGGAAAGCAGTATGATTACAGCAATCCGGCAGTACAGGGAGTCCAGTTCTGTTTAAAGCTTTTTGACATATCTTTTGGAGCATCGTCCAAGTGAAGATATGTTAGATGAACAGCTTGAGGCATTGACTCCGTGGAGCAAAGAAGTTCAAAATGTTTGCAAAAATTAAAATGTAGTAAAACGCTTGCATCTAGCAAAGATGATGCAAGCGTTAATTAAAATCTAGTGTTGGAATATTGAGCGCTTACTGAATTAGTATGAAGAGGTGACAAACTATAAATAGTCAAGTGTTTTTTGAAAAACATTTGTGACCTAAAAATGGGTAATTTTAACAGACCATCTGAAAATATTGTATTTCAGATGGAACAGATAAATATATGTAAGGTAGATATTAGCGTAGTTTCTGAGCGTTAAAGTCTACATCCTGCCTCTCCAATGCATAGATGACTCTAATCAGTTTCTTTGCTACGTGAGTAATCGCTACCCTGTGTTTCTTGCCTTCTGCACGTTTCTTTTCATAATAAGTTGCAAAGGTTAAGTCAAAACGTATTAAGGGTAAGCAGGCGTTAAGAAGAACGTAACGGAGTTGTGAAGAACCGTGTTTTACCATTCGTCCACCGTGGGATTCTGTTCCAGAATCGTTTATTCCGGGTTCAATTCCGGCAAATGCAAGCATCTGACCGGGATTGGAAAAGTTGGATATATCACCGTATTCAGCGTAAATAACAGCGGCTGAAATGGGACCAATACCAGGGATAGACATATAGTGAGGATGTACTTCTTCGATAAGTTTAATAATCTCAGTTTCCAAAGTGTTTATTTCATCGGAAAGAGATTTGTATAGTGTCAATAAAGTGTTTAATTCTAAATCGAATATAGAATTATTGACACCGACAGTGTTAGCAGCAAGCTCTTTAAGACGAAGGAACTGCTGGATAGAAAACTTACCTCTGGAAATACAGCGGAGTTTATCGTAGGAAGCAGAGTTCATACGAGCCATTTTTTCAGCGGAGCCGTAGTTTTCAAGAAGATACAAAGCTGTTTTAGAAAGTCGTTCATTGAAGAATGGTTTAAATTCCGGAAAGGTATGGTCTAAAACATTAGTTATCTTAACAAGATAAAAAGAACGCTGACGAATTAGCCTGTCACGCAAACGAGTTAGTGACTTTAGGGAATAAGCGTGGTAAAATCCTTTTGAATGGGGTTTGTACTCAACGGTAATTAACCACCGGGCTATTGATTCGCAGTCAACAGAATCGGTTTTGGTTCGCCTTAAAGTTGTAGACTTTTTGTATTCCTTGATGAGAACTGGATTAACTTCCATGAAGCTGTGGTGGGCATTCTCAAGGAAGAGTTCAAGATTGAGGGCATAATGGGCAGTTGATTCAAACCCTATTTTTATATCCTCAGGATTGGAGAGAGAATTAAGAGCAGTAAGCAGTTGTTCAAAGCCATCTTTGCCATTAGTGATGGTAAATTTAGAAATAATCTGCTGGTCGGCTGCAGAAATGATGCAGCAATCATGTTTGTACTTGGAAATATCAATTCCAACAAAGTACATGGGCATAGAAAAAACCTCCTGAATAAATATTTTAGCACTGTTGTCTTCCACAGAGAATTCGGCTGTGTAATCACGTAAATAAAAACGTCGAGCGTTAACAAACTAATTACCAGTAATAGACGAAAAGCTGTGGTCTGAGTCACCTCCGAACAGTCAAAGCTGTAAAGCTATAGGTACAGATCCACAGTGCTTTAAGTATTATAATGGAGTATTCAATAAAACCCAAGAGTTTGGGAGAAAGGAGAATAATCCATTACCCTCAAAAGAGGATAATTGGATTATACGTGGGGTATGTACGATAAGAAAGATATTAAGTATTATTATCTTAGAGAAGTGCAATGTAAGCTCATTGTAAATATTATTATTGGTTTAGTAGTTTTCAATATTATATTTACGGTGGCATATAGTATACCATTTCCTGTAAAATTGAAAAATTTTATTGAAGATGTCAGTGAAGGGATTTCATTTTTTAGTGGCTGCACAGTGATATCTTTGTTTTCATTTATTTTTAAAAATGGACAGAATGAAACAATTGGTAATTCAATTAATAAAGGACATGAATGGATTATAAACAGAGATATTCAGAAAAATAAATTACTAAAGCTATCTAGGCTACATAGAATTATTGTTCTGACAGGAGAAAGCGGGTCAGGTAAATCTGTATTGTTATCTAATATTAAAGAAGCATATTATAAAAATAATGACTATTTTTTGAATTGGGGCGACGAAGTATGCAGACAAAAAAATAGAATAATTATTTTAGATCAATTTGAAAGAGCATTAAAGTTATCTAATCTAAAAAGCAATATCAATAAGATTAGTTCTGTAAGAAAGAAAATTATCATTGGTATAAAAAAAGAAAATTTATATGACATATTAAAGCAATTTAGATATAGCAAATATATTAGTATTTTTTATTTGGATTATGATGAGTCAGATAAAGGAAAAATACTTTCAATGTGCGAAAGAACTGCAGGTAGAAATGTAATTGAATTTAAAAATCTTTTGTTCTATAAGAAACTACAAAAGAGAGTTGAGGATAACTCAATTCCTTTAATATTAGTCTCATTAATTTGGAAGATTATTGGAAAAGAAAATATTTCTAATTTAGATAATAAGCTAAAAGAGAGTGATGGTTCTTTTGATAAAATGGCGATTACTTATTTAGAAGACGAGATGGTAAGAAAATTGTCATATCAAGAAATCGCATATCCTATTTTATATTTGTTAAGCAGAGATTCAAGATTTGAATATAAATGTGGTATTAATGATTTCAAAAATATAACATTTGCAGATGAGAAAAAGATAAAAGAAACCATAGATGAGTTGAAGACAATTGGGTTAGTAATAGAAAACGTTGGGAAAAAAATATATAGAAATGAACAAAGTACAAAATATGAAATTGTTCATGAGTTTTATGCACACAAGATTATGACTTTGTGTACTAAAAAAATATCAACAGAGATTAGAGGCAATATTGAGAATTATCAGGAAACCTATCAAAAAAAAAGATTTGAGGATGAAGAAATAGTAGATAGTCAGTATTATAGGAACCTTTATTGTATAAATAGAAGAAAAATAGTTGATAAGATGCTACAGATTCTATTATTAGTGTTAATATTAGAAAATGTGATTTGTTGGTTATTAAAGCCATATGATTTGGATTATATTCGTTTTAATGTTATAGGATTTAATTTAGAGTGTTTTACAACAAATTATTTTATTTTGATATTTTTAAATATTGCTATAGGATTATCTATGTATTATATTTACAATTATTATTGTAGATTTATGATTGTATTTGAGAGAAGATTTATTGTTGTTCCGCTAGTTGGTGGAGTGGTCTCAATTTTAGCAATTGCATTTAATTATATATGGGCTTTTTTTCTTGGATTAGAAATATTCTTTGTTGGTATAAATATGAATTTTATCTCTAAAAGAGCTAGAGAGTCAGAAAAACTTTTTTTTAATAAAAGAATGATGACATTTTGTGCTATAGGAATAATGACAATGATACTTGGTCTTTCTTATAATACATATACTAAGGGGAGTAATATATTGAAAATCCCTTTATTCCTATTATATATTGGATATATGTTGATGGGTGTTTGGGGGCATATTAATCACAATTATATTTTGATGATTTTGGGAAAAATAGGAAATGAGGAAAAATATGCTAAAAAATGATGCGGCTTTAGTATTAGAGGGAGGCGCTCTTAGAAGTGTTTATGAGGCAGGAGTTTTGGATGTTTTTTTGGAAAAAAAGATAGAGTTTCCATATGTTATAGGGGTATCAGCAGGCGCATTAAATGCAGGTAATTATATTTCAAAGCAGATAGGTAGGTCTGCAAGAGTTAATATTGATTATGTAGATGATCCGAGATATATAGGATTCAAACATCTATTAAGGGAACATAGTATTTTTAATTTTGATTTTCTTTTTGGGGAGCCAACAAAAGAATGGATGCCATATGATGAGAATGAGTTCTTGAACTCTAACCAAAAATATATTGTAGGTGCAACAAATTGTAAAACAGGTAAGGAAAATTATTTTGAAAGACATACCTACAAAGAGTTGACAGAAATTCTTAAGGCATCAAGTACTTTGCCAATACTTTCAGAATTAAGTTATATTGATGGAATACCATATATAGATGGTGGTGTAGCGAACGCTATTCCGATTGATAAGGCAATAGCGGATGGATACAAGAAGATAGTTGTGATATTAACCAGACAAAAAGAGTTTAAATCAAAATCATCTTTATTTATAAATGCTGTTTATAGGATTTATTATAGAAAATATCCGCATTTAGTAAAAAAAATGTGTACAATGTCAAAACGTTATAATCAGAGAACAGAACTGATTAATAAGTTAGAAAAGAAGGGCAAAATTTTTGTTATTCGTCCCAATAAGCCTGTCAGGATTGGTAAAATAGAGAAGAATAAAAGAAAGTTGAAAATATTGTATGAAGAAGGTAGACAGGAAGCTTTAATTAATATTGATAGTATGCTTGATTATCTAAATAAATAGGATATTAAAGCTTTGTATTTTAAATTTCGCATATCAATAATTTACTTCATTTAAGAAATCATTAGTTAAAAAAAGAAAGAGAGGACAAATCACATGAATTACAACGAAGAATACAAACATTGGCTCACATCAGCTACAGCCGATGCAGACGTTGTAGCAGAGCTTAAGGCAATAGAAAATGATCCTGCAAAGATTGAGGATGCATTTTACAGAAATCTGGCATTTGGTACCGGCGGACTCCGTGGTACTATCGGAGCCGGAACCAACCGCATGAATGTATACACAGTGGCAAAGGCTTCACAGGGTCTTGCAAACTATCTTGTAGCAAACTTTGATGCACCATCAGTATCCATCGGTTATGACAGCCGTATCAAGTCTGATGTGTTCGCAAAGGTTGCAGCATCAGTATTTGCCGCAAACGGCGTTCAGGTAAATATCTGGCCAGAGCTTCTTCCAGTGCCAACTGTTTCATTTGCCACAAGATATCTCGGCACATCGGCTGGTGTCATGATTACAGCCAGCCATAACCCTCGCAAATACAACGGATACAAGGTTTACGGCGCTGACGGCTGCCAGATTACAACAGAGGCAGCGGCAGAGATTCTTGCCGAGATAGAGAAGCTTGATATCTTTGCAGATGTAAAGCAGTCTGATTTTGAGTCCGGTGTTGCAGAGGGTCAGATTAAATATATTTCCGATGATGTGCTCACAGCCTTTGTTGAGGAGGTTAAAAAGCAGTCCCTTCTCAATGACAGCGTAAAGGTGGACAAGAACGTGGCAATCGTTTACTCACCTCTTAACGGAACTGGTCTTAAGCCGGTGCTTCGCACATTAAAAGAGACAGGCTACACAAATATCACAGTAGTAAAGGAGCAGGAAAATCCTGATGGCAATTTCCCTACATGTCCATATCCAAACCCTGAGATTAAGGAAGCTATGTCACTCGGTATGGAGTATGCAAAGAAATGCAATGCAGATCTTTTTCTTGCAACAGATCCTGACTGTGACCGTGTAGGTATCGCAGTAAAGAACGATGCAGGAGAGTATGTACTTCTTTCAGGAAATGAGACAGGTATGCTCTTACTTGATTATGTGTGCCAGAGAAGAGTTGCAATGGGCACAATGCCAAAGGACCCTGTGCTCTGCAAGACAATTGTTACAATCGATATGGCAGACAGAATCGCAGCCGATTACGGTGTAAGAACAGTTAACCTGCTCACAGGTTTCAAGTTTATCGGAGAGCAGATTGGACGATTAGAGAAAGAGGGAAAAGCTGACTCATACATCTTTGGTTTCGAGGAGAGCTATGGCTACTTAAGCGGCACATATGTGCGCGACAAGGATGCAGTTAATGGGGCATATCTCATCTGTGAGATGTTTGCTTACTATAAGACACAGGGCATCAGCCTTATTGACAAGCTTAATTCTCTCTATGAGAAATACGGCTACTGCCTCAATACTCTCCATTCTTACGAGTTTGACGGCTCTGCAGGCTTTGCAAAGATGCAGGATATCATGGCTGAGTTCCACAAGGGGCTCGATACAATCGGTGGCAAGAAGGTTATCGAGTGCCAGGATTACAGCAAGGGACTTAACGGACTTCCTAAGTCTGATGTGCTTAAGTTTATGCTTGAGGGCAACTGCTCAGTGGTTGTGAGACCTTCAGGTACTGAGCCGAAGCTTAAGACTTATATTTCTGTCAGTGCAGTGAATAGAGATACTGCAGAGAAGGAAGAACAGATTATATGCGATGAGCTTGCTAGAAAATTCGTGTAGAGGCTATAACTTCTCAAATGATTTTGATTTCCGGTCCAATAGTTTTTGGACTGGAAATTGAGGTAAGTAGAATATAAATAAATTACTACAAGTGATAAATATACTGAAAGTAGATGAAAACATATGAAACCAATTATTTTTTTACATCCTGTTTTTAAGCAGATGATATGGGGTGGCAACCGTCTCGCCACTGATTTTGGGTATGATATTCCGGGCGATAATACCGGTGAATGTTGGGGCATTTCAGCGCATCCAAACGGAGATGACAGTATAGCCAATGATTGCTATGCCGGTATGACACTTTCACAGCTTTGGGATGAGCATCCGGAGCTGTTCGGCAATATTGAAGGCGACAGATTTCCACTACTCATCAAGATAATTGATGCTAAGGACAATCTGAGCATACAGGTGCATCCATATGATGAGTATGCTGCAAAGAATGAGAATGGTTCTCTTGGCAAGACTGAGTGCTGGTACATCATAGATTGTCCTGATGACGCAAAGCTTGTGGTGGGGCATAATGCAAAGACTCACGAGGAGCTTTCAGATATGATTCATGATGGCAGATGGGATGAGTTCATCCGCTATGTCCCTATCAAAAAGGGCGATTTCATCCAGATCGACCCGGGCACAGTGCACGCAATCACAAGTGGCTGCATGATTCTTGAAACCCAGCAGAACAGTGACATCACATACCGTGTATACGATTATGACAGACTCACAAATGGTAAGCCGAGAGAGCTTCATGTGGATAAGAGTATTGATGTCATCATGGTTCCGGCAAAGTCCACAGAGGACAGTGTCATGGACACCAATAATCTCCCACAGAATAAGTGGAACAAGCTTATTGAGTGTGAGTATTATAAGGTTTATAAGCTTGTGCTTGATGGTGAGCTGGAGTTTGAACAGAGCCATCCATTCCTTAATATGAGTGTGCTTGACGGAGAGGGCACTGTGAATGGACAAAGAATCAAGAAGGGCGACCATTTCATAATTCCGGCAGGGTTTGGGAACGTGAAGCTGGAGGGAGCGATGGAAGTTATTGCTTCGTGTGTGTAATAGATTATTTTAATCGATAAAAACTTTATAGCCGGATTAAGATTTGATATCATGTATGAGCTGCTTTGCATAGCGGGCAGCCTGCATGATATGTTTTTTCTCTTTGTCTGAGCAGTCCGGCATTATGTCTGTAAATTCTTTATAATATGGTTCTTTGTCGTAGGTTATTTCTCCAAATAAAATTGCATCGGTTGAGACAGATAGGGCATGGTTTGAAAGAAAGATGTGCAAAAAAATAGTCAACCCCAGGAGCAAAGGAATTCTAAGCGTTTAGATGCCTACTCCCATTCGGGAACCCAGCTTTTTTCCGTCACAAGTTGACTGCATCTATTATAATATGATCACATGAAATAATCAATGAAATAAAAAATGTTAATGTTAATGTTAAGATGATTCTTTTCTATAGGTATTTACTTTTAATGTCAACATTATATAATGATAAATAGATTGGTGTTTTATATTGTTAAGCAAACAAGATGGGAATCTAAGGGGATTGTTAAGATGAGTATTGATGAATTGATAAGTATAATTGTTGAGCCATTACTTGCATTTATAGGTCTTGTTATTACATTTTTACAGTTAAAAGATGATAGGAGAGGGAAGAAGATAGAAGAGAGTATGATTCAAAAAGAAGAAGAAGAAAGGTTGATTATTGCTGACTTAGTTAAGCATTCCGACTCCTATCTTGAATTACTTAATAAGTTTTCTGAACAGATAAATTTTATAAACTCAAAGGCAGAAGTGCCTGGTGCAGGAATAGAAATGCTACAGAGTATTATAGATAATGGTAAAAAATTATGTAACGACTATAGTTTTGTTCGAAATGAACTTCTTGAAATATATAAAAGAATATTGCAGAATGAGGAACGATTTAGTTTATCATATGGTTTTGACAGATATATAGAAGCGTTTCGTGTTATTTGTCTTGATAGTTCGATAGAGCAGTCAATGATAAAGTCTTATAATAATATTGTGGAGTATGTAGAGCAGCATAGGGATAGTTTTGAAGCAGATTATTTAATCTCTTTGATGAATGAACATATGCATGCAGAGCTTGAATGTTTAAAACAATTAAATGAAATTAAATTATATGTATTGGAAATAAAACTTAAATACGAATAAATAAAAGGGAATTATACAATGTTTGATTTTTTATTGACATATAAAATTGAGATATCTGCTGCTATAATATCTTTAATTGTAACCATTTGTACATTAATAATAACACATTTTTTAGATTATCAAAAAATGATTTTTGCTGAAAAAGCAAAAATTGTTGGAGAATTATCAAAGCAAAAATATGAAGGTATTGCAAAGATTAGAACGGAGATAGAAATATTATCACGTTATGAGAATTTATCTTTGACAGAAGAACGTGATTCATTAATTCCTGAAAATGTTGGAAAGAAGATTTATACTCCTGCGGCTTGCTTTGATTATAAATCACTATCAAATATTTCCTGTAAACTTAATGATTTACATAGTGAATATGGCCACTGTTTACGTCATCGGTCAGTTATATATCTCATATATATTAGAAATTTTTTCTTTGATTATACTGTTAAGTGGTTGGAAACGGGGTATCTGGATGAAGAATTACGTTGGGCAAGTGTACCTCTTTACAATTCAATCCATCATTGGTATAAAATTTTTGATAAAGAATTAATAAGTTCTATGAATAGAGTAAGTACTAAATATTACGCTCATTCCGGAATTGTATACAATTTTCTTTTATATTTTTACGGATTATATTTTAAAAGTTCTTTTCCATATAAATATTTGAATGATGAATCAAGTATTCTTAATCAAATGATTAATCAAAGAGATGAAATTATAGCTAATTATGAAGAAGAGATAGTAAAGAACTCTGATGAAATATAAACTTAAATACAAAGCTGACTTGAAAAAGTAAATTCCATCGTGATTTAAATTTTGCTGATTTAACGCGAGATTTTTGGTAAACGCCTCATAGTCAGTATATAGAATACTTTATGATTTTTGGAGATAATAGACTTAACAAGAATAGTTAGTGTATTCATGTTAACTGTATGTTGAGAGCTACTAATGTGATAAAATTATCGTAGATACAGATGAAAAGCATTACTATAGAATTATAAACAATAATGAAAGTACAGGAAGGAGAATTTTATTTATGAAAGAAAAGCAAAGAAAGATAATGGGATTGATTATATCGTTTGTTATGATAATTACGATAATGCCGCAGACTATTTGGGCGAGTGATGCTGGATCTCGTGAAGATGCTGTCAAATGGGCATATGCGCAAGAGGGAAAATTTCTTGATTATGATAAGGTATATGGAGCACAATGTGTAGATTTGGTTCATTACTATTATGCCTATTTTGGTAAAGCAAGTTATGCTACAGGAAATGGTTGTGATTTTGTCAACAATAAATTGCCGGATGGATGGACTAGAATAAAAAACACTCCGGATTTTGTACCGCAACCTGGAGATATTGCAGTTTGGGGTAAGGAATTGAGTCAATATGGACATGTTGCTATTATTTTATCAGCTGATGCTCACTCTTTTGTTTCTATGGATCAAAACTGGCCAAGAGGTAGTGCGTGTAAAAAGGTTACACATAATTATAATAAATTTTGGGGCGTTATCAGACCAAATTTTTCGGAACCACCTTCAGATCCCCCAACCTACTCCAACTTCTGGGTAGACCATTACCTATTTGATTTGTCTGAGACGGTATCATTCACTGCTGTGGCATCGGGAGCAGACAATTATACAATAGGAATCGACAAGACCGGTGTTGGTCGTGTTGTGACAGAAGGTTGTGGAAGTACGTATACTATTTCAGCTGACAGGCTTGGAGCAGGAGAATATTCGGCATATATGACGGTTGCAAATAGTGCGGGATATGTTGATACTTACAAGGTATATTTTGTTGTAGTTGAAAAATGTAATTTTGGTGATAAATTTTCAGCAAGGATTCAGAATATAGGAACCGGATGCTATATTACAAACAAAGATAGCAAAATCGTTGGAGCTCCTGAGAGCGGATATAATGATCAGATATGGTTTTTTAATAAGTGTTCAGATGGTTCATACACTATCATGAGTCAGCTTGATGGTCTCATGATGGATGATGAATGGGACAGCGATGTTCCGGCAGGAGCTGATATTCGCGCATGGAGTGCTACGGGACAAGATAAGCAGAGATTTAACATATATTATATGGATGATGCATTTTATATCCGACCAGCAAATACCAAAACTCTTGTCGTGGATATGGGAGCAGGAGAGCCATATAATGTGGCATGCTACAACCTTTCAAGGAATGCTGGACAGCAGAAATACAGGTTTGACATGGTTGGCATGGGCGATTATATTCCATACGGACTGGGAGATGAATTTTATGCACAGCTCAGATGTCAGGGAACAAATTTATATGTAACAAATCAAAGTGGTAATGTAGCAGGCGCTGTGGCAACAGCTGATGACAGTCAAATATGGAAATTTATGAGACAGTCAAATGGAGCCTACGTTATTCAGAATACATTGGATGGTTCATATATAGATGTAGAAAATTCAAATGATGCAAATAAGACCAATTTCCTTTCGTATAATGAATATACAGGCAACAGGAATCAGCAGTTCTATTTCTATGAAATGGACAATGCTTTTTATATAAAACCTTTAATCAGTAATACCAGGGTAATGGATATGCAGTCAACTGCTCCATACAATGTGGCACTATGGGATAAGGGAAACGACTGGGGACCGCAAAAGTTTGATGTGATAAAAGTCAGCCATAGTGATGACAACATGAGTAAACCGGTTGAGACATCGTATTTTAAAGGACATAAATATGAACTCTATAATGAATCAATGACCTGGGAGTCGGCTAAGCTCTTTTGTGAGAAAAAGGGTGGACATCTTGTTACTATTTCAGATGAGAAAGAGAATGAATTTGTTAATGGCATGAGATGCCGTAACCTATCAACTGATTATCAGCAGAGTATATGGCTTGGAGGTTCTGATACAGCAAATGAGGGAACATGGTCTTGGATTACAGGTGAACCGTTTACGTACAGTAACTGGGAACCAAATGAGCCTAATGGTGGAACCACGCAGAATTATCTTCAGATGTATTCATCAGGTAACTGGGATGATGTGCAGAATGAAGCTGGCAGATTTGTGGTATGTGAATATGATTCGGTACAACCAAAGCTGACACCTGTTGCCAGTTCGCTCAGTCTGAGTGATAATATTGGATTTAATATTTACATGCAGATATCCGATGATGTGCTGAGTGATGATGGTGCAATGATGATTATTACAAATTCGGATGGAAATGTAATTAAGAAGCCGATTTCATCATATGAGACAACAACATATCAAGACAAATCGGTAAAAAAAATAGTCAGTATGGTATCTGCAGCAAAGATGTCTGGAAAGCTTTCATTTAAAATTTTAAAATCAGATGGAACAGAAAGCAGTAGTTATATATGTTCAGTTATGGATTACGCAAATGAAATGATTAAGAAAGCCAATACTGATGCTGAGTGTAAAAAGGCACTTCCTCTAGTAAAGGCAATGCTGAACTATGGAGCCTATTCTCAGATATATTTCGGTGAGGACAAAACAAATCTTGCAAATGCCATATTAAAAGATGATAATACTGCAACGATAAAGAGTGAGGATATAATAAAATCTATTACATACAGTGAGCAGGGGCTTTTTAGCAATAAAGATTTAGAGTATATGGGCTCATCACTTATATGTGAATCAGATACCTCATTAAAGCTGTATTTTAACAATAAGAATAAGCTAACAGAGAAGCAGATAAAGAGTAGATATGATATCAGCACACTTGACAAAAACAAGCATGATTATGATACCGGTGTTGACGGAAGCATTTTCTGGATAAAGATAAAAGGCATAAAACCCGCAGAACTCGGTAATGTATATGGAGTAAACCTGGTATCTGATGAGGGTTCAGTTATTGTGGAGACAAGTCCATATGTGTATGTGAAAAAGGCATTGGGGTCTGGTGATAGCAGGCTGCAGAATCTGTGCAAAGCAATGTGGGCTTATGGACAGGCTGCAAGGGAGTATGAAAAGTAGTGTTCGAGAAAGGAGAATTTTATTTATGAAAGAAAAACAAAGAAAGATAATGGGATTGATTATATCGTTTGGTATGATAATTACGATAATGCCGCAGACTATTTGGGCGAGTGATGCGGGAACTCGTGAAGATGCTGTCAAATGGGCATATGCGCAAGAAGGAAAATTTCTTGATTATGATAAGGTATATGGAGCACAATGTGTAGATTTGGTTCATTACTATTATGCCTATTTTGGTAAAGCAAGTTATGCTACAGGAAATGGTTGTGATTTTGTCAACAATAAATTGCCGGATGGATGGACTAGAATAAAAAACACTCCGGATTTTGTACCGCAACCTGGAGATATTGCAGTTTGGGGTAAGGAATTGAGTCAATATGGACATGTTGCTATTATTTTATCAGCTGATGCTCACTCTTTTGTTTCTATGGATCAAAACTGGCCAAGAGGTAGTGCGTGTAAAAAGGTTACACATAATTATAATAAATTTTGGGGCGTTATCAGACCAAATTTTTCGGAACCACCTTCAGATCCTGTCACAACTACACCATCCATCTGGAAAAACAGTGACAGCTATACGGTAGGAAATTCGGCAACATTAACCTGGAACAGTGTAGATAATGCAACAGGATATTGGTTTTCAGTCTGGTATAAGGGGGAACAAATTGTTACAACTCAGGTTTCAGGAAGCTCGGAATATACATTAAATAATCTGGGAGAGGGAGAGTATACTGCTTTCATAACCGCTTATAATGATATCAGCAGTAAGCAGGGCTCTGTGACCTTTAGGGTAAATTATCTTGATATAGGTACAAATTTTATAGCTAACATAATTAAAGTTGATTCATGGAGTCATGTGGTTAATGATAATACAAATGCCTGCATAGGTAAGGAAGTGGGAAATGCAAACGAGTATTATGAATTCGTAAGACAGAGTGATGGCTCATATATAATTAAATCACTTGAGGATGGAAAATATCTGGAGGTTTCTGATGGTGGAAATAAAAATGGTCAGAATGTGGGCTTTAGCGGTTATACAGGAGAAAATAACCAAAGATGGTATATAAAGAATGGCTCTAGTGGAAAAATATTAATTCCTAAAAACGCAACAGGATCGTGCCTAGATATATCTAATAATGGCTCAGCAGTAGGAACAAATGCACAAATATGGGCTCAGGCGGGAGTGGCAGCCCAGGAATTTAGTATATATACACAGTCGAATATTCCAAACTTCATTAATTTTGGAGATGATTTTTATGCAAATATAATCAAAGCAAGTACATGGAGTACTCTTGTAAATAAGAATCCTAATTTGGAAGTTGGTGGGGAGGGTGAAGCAGAAGGAAGCGATATATGGCATTTCAGACGAATGAAAGATGGTACATATATCATACAGTCTCTATTTGATGGAAAATATCTTGATGTTGAGAAATTTAGCAATCAAAAAGGAGCTAACGTATATTGCTATGATTATACAGGTGATAGTAATCAGAGATGGTATTTGACATTGGGAAAAAATGGAAAGGTCTTAATTCCAAAGAATGCTACTGGATTATGTTTAGATGTTTTTAATGATGGTTCGGACGCTGGGACAAATGCACAGCTATGGGAGCCAAACGGAACAACTGCTCAGGAGTTTAATGTTTATAAAGAGGACACGATAAAGCTAGGCACGGCAAATGTTACTTTATCAAATAACAATTATATATATGATGGCAAAGAGAAGAAACCGGATGTAACAGTAAAATATGGATATGCTACGTTACAACAAGGCACAGATTATACGGTGGAGTATTCAAATAACGTAAAAGCAGGTACAGCTACCGTTACAATAAAAGGCACTGGAATATATTCAGGTACGGTTTCTAAAAACTTTGAAATAAAGGAAGCTTTATATACGGTGTATGGATATCAGGTTGTTATCAATGGAAATTTCGATTTGAAATATTATATTGATTTGTCAAAAGAAGTTGCAAATGATACCGATGCGTACATTGAGTTTAAAATCGGTGATAGAGTACAAAAGGTAAAACAGAGAGAAACATCGAATGGACACTATGTTTATACATGTGAAGTGCCTGTAGCTCAGATTGGTGACAAAGTGACGGCAACATTACATTATAAGGATAAATTATATGCTCTTTCACAGTATTCGGTCAAAGATTATCTGAATACTATAGTTCAAAACAAAGATAAAAAAGAAGAGTATGGAAAGGCTGCAGACATTGCATCAGCTATACTGAATTATGGGGCAAGAGCACAGCTATATTTTGGATATAAGACAGATTCATTAGTTTACAGTGCTTTACCGGATGCTGAGATAAAAAAAGTGGATTCTATTTTGGCACAGGATATTAAGAAAGCTATAACCAATAAGGAAAGCGGCAACCTTGAAAACAATGATTTCAAATACTATGGAGCTTCATTGGTATGCAAGTCAGATACAGGAATGAAACTGTATTTTGAAAATAAAAATAGTCTTTCTCTTAAAGAGATTGATAAGAAATATGATATTTCGGTTAAAGATTGTAAGAAGCAGATCAGTAAATCCATAAACGGAAATATGATTTGTATTACTATTAATGACTTAAATGCTATTGAACTGGATGATAATTTTGTGGTGCAGATGACGAATAAGCAAAACAGCAGTCAGAGTATGTCTGTTTCAACAAGCCCGTATATTTATATAAAGAAATCTATGGATTCAGGAAATGCAAAGCTTATAAATCTCAGCAAAGCGATGTATTGGTATAGTCAGAAGGCTATGGAGTATTCAGCGACGGAAAATAGATAAGTTTTATAATTATTTTTTCGAATTAATAAATTTAAGGAATACAGTTGCTGCAATTTCTTGGAAAATTAAATAACAGCACAAGGAGATAGAGGACAGAGATGTCCTCTATCTTAATTTATATTGTATTGAATAAAGAAAAATAGTAATATAGAACTATAAGGAAAGAAGTGCATAAAAATGGATGTTATTCTAAGTCAATTTTGATAATATGAGGAGGACCAAAAATATGAAAAGAAAATTTAAAGTTTTATCTGTTATATTGGCAATGACATTATTTATTACGTCTTATTGTATATTTCGTTGCAAATGAACCGCTTGAACGGAGACTGAGCCAATGTAATATTTTGTTAATCATCAGACTTCTGCCTGTTGATTATATACCAACTGAATAATTAATCTACGGATTCATCAGGAATGGAGATTCCATGATCTACAAGTAATTGCTCCAGCTGAGCAACACGTTTTCGTAGAGAAGTCAACTCCAGCTGATTGCAATGGCATAATTCATCGGCTTCCTCAAGCTCATACCGCGTGACCTGATAATCAGTCCATTTGAGATACTGATGGTTAGTTGTAAAATTTCTGGAAGTTCACATGTCTGCTATTTTTTCTAAGACTGTAAAATGAAGGCGTGTACTCAATAGAATATAGAATTTTACAAAAAATGTAAAATAACGACAAAAAACATTGACTATTGAGGGGACTATATGATATTCTAAGAATAGAAATAGAAAAGGATCACGTTTGACGTGACCCTAATCTAAATTCATATAAAATTTGTTTGCATCTTATTTTACTATGAATTTTTTTAGTTGTCAAATGTGCGCCTTTTCTGTTTTTAGTATTAGTAGAAAGGAGAATTTGTGTTATGAAAAATTCAAAGCAGACATCAGCTAGAGCTGCCAGCGCAGCATCAGCTGTACTTCGTGATGGCAGGACAAGTGCAAAGTCAAAAACTGCCGCTGGAAGTGCATTAGCGCAGCGTCCGTCCAAGAAGACAAAATAAGTAAAAGCCTCCCAAATAGGGAGGCTTTTATAGGAGAAAATATTATGAGATATTCTATAAAAGCATTTATAAAGGAAAAAAATGAAACGGTTTCAAATGTTGCAAGTAAATTACAATTGTCACGTCCGACCTTTGATACATATATAGCTGCATATGAGAGTGGTTTAAAAATTACTAAAGGAAGATATCAAAAAATATTTGACAGTTTGTTTTCTGATTATTACATATCATCAGATGTATTTAAAGAAAGATTGGAATTGTATCATGAACTGTTAAAATCAGAAAAGAAAAATGAACCAATAGAATATTTATCTAAAAGAGCAGATCGTACATCAATGCTTATGAATGAAATTCGTGATAATATTAGATATAATGGCTTGGATAATGATTTATACAAATTTATTAATCTTGTAATTACAAATTATTCAGAAGATATATTTTATAATTTGGTACAGTTTTTTTTGATTTTGTATGGTAAAAAAGATATGTCTCATGTTACAGATTTTCAGACTGCTTATTTTTCTGAATTATACTGTGCATTAAGTGAAATTGATCATAATGAAATAACATTTAATCTTAAAGATTGGGAGAAATATAAAAAAATAAGCAGAGACGCATATCTTAGAGAACAATTAAGATACATGGAAATAGAAAAAGAAAATATAATGCAGAAACAAGAAGAAATAAGGAGGCAAATATATGAGAATACAATTACATGGATATAGTTATGGGATAGAGAATGTAGAGAAGCACAATATATCTGTTTCTAGATTAACAAATGAAAAGCTTCATTTTATAGAGATAAGATTGAATATTGATAATGATGAAGTCCAGAATTTCAAAAAACTGTTTAATGAGTGCAATAATGGAGATTTAGTGATTATTGATCTGGATCCTGAAATTGATAATCATAGGTTTAAAGGTAAGATTTGTAGTAGTTCTTCTAGTAATAGGGTGGATTATAATACTTTTATTATTGAACTTGAGGAATGCAGCAATAAATCTATCGATAAAATAGAAATTGAGGGAATGTGTTTAAAACCATATGAGATATCTCAGGAAATTTCCAAAAATGCAGTTATAATAAATGCAAAGGTTAATGTAGATTCAGAACAATTCAATATTATTAATAAATTGAATATAAGAGAGGAACGGTACTTTAATGTAAAACGTGTTGGAATTGATGATGGATCACTTCAAATGCGTTTCGGACGGAATTTATGGAGTGAAAAAGATGGGAACATTAAAATGGCATTGGTATTAGTTGAGAAAGAGTATGATAATACAGATGATAATTATCATGGCTTCTCTGAGCCGGAACTTTCAATAGCAATTAAGCAGATTAAACAGCTCCGAGCGATAAATGTTCGATTGTTAGATATATTAAATGAGAATAATCTTATTTCTAAAGAGCAAAAGGAAGCTATTGAAACGGAATTGACAAAGGAAGAACTAAAAAAGGAGAGTTATATATATAGTCAGGTCGATGATATTGATGAATGGTGGTAGAGGTGAAAATAAGTAGAATGCATCGCAAATGTAATCTTAATTGCGACAATGAAATGAGCAGTTGTCGGACAAAATTAGCGTTGAATTTGGATAATACGAGGAGAGAAAATACATGGCAAATGCAGTCGCGGTAAGAAGTTATGGAGATCAATATCAGGCATTGGTATTTTGGAAATATGCATTAGATATGTTGAAAAAAGATAGTGATATAGAAAATATTGGTTATGAATATGATGAAATTAAATCCTTTGATGATGTTGTGATTTTTTATAAAAGGGATCAAAAATTTCGGGATACTACTATAAATAGAGCATATATTCAGGTGAAATTCCACATGAAACAGAACAACGAATTTACAATGGACAATCTATTAGATCCATCCTTTATTGATGCTAAAAGTGTCTCTTTTTTACAAAAGGTTGTAAATGCTTATCGAAAGGATAAAGAACAATATTCTAAAAGTGTTTATATGATATATTCGACATGGACAATTCAACATACAGATATATTGAATGAACTGATAAGTAATGTAGATAATACATTTGATTTACATAAAATAACAGAAGGTAAAACGGCCCGTTCTAGAATGTATAATTTAAGAAAAAAATTATGTACAAAGCTTTCTGTAAATGAAGAGGAATTGATGGAGGTATTGAGACAACTTAAAATAAAAGCAGGACAACCAGGTTTTGAAGATTTAAAAGAAAATATAAATAAACAGCTAACATTTTGTGGATTAAAATCATGGCATAATAGTAAAAATACATTTCCGTATTGTGATTTGATACATAGCTTAAATTGTCGAGATATAAATTTAGTAGGTAGAGAAGAATTGAGTACCTTTTTAAAAAATGAAGAGTTATTTGAGACAAAACAAACGGAAGATACCGTTGCAATAAAAAGTTTTGTAAAGCAGACCGAATGGTTAGTTGACTGGACTAAGAATATCTGTGATTTAACGGGTATTGTTGATAAACGTAATCTTAAGGAAGGCTATTCTTGGGAAGACGCTTTCAAAACGTTGGAGAAATTTGTGCGTGAGAAAATGAAGAAAGATAGTGAGTATCAAATTGCACTGGATACTTCATTATCTATTTCATTTACTATTGGGCGAATTTTAAATCCAAAGGCGGGAATAAAAGTAATTCCTATCCAGAAGACTATAGATGGTCAAAGTGAATGGGATAGAGTAAATAATTCTCAGAAAAGGCAGAAAATGTTTTTGGTTCAGAAAGATATTTTGAATTCCGATGCAAGTGATATGGTAATTACGATAGGCATTACCCATGATATTAATGCGGATGTGAAGGAGTTTATAGACAATAGCAAATTGAATATTGGAATTTATGAAGATTTTCTACTTGAAGATTATGGAACAGATGCAGTTAAAGATGGAAACCATGCATGGGCATTGGCAAAACAGATAAATAATGAGATTGGGAAAAGAACAGGAAAGTTAAAAAGGGGAACATTACATATTTTTATTGCTGGACCGAATTCTGTAATGTTTTATTTAGGAATGCAGTCAATTATGTATGGTAAGGTACAATTATATGAATACGATGGAACACCAGCACAAGAATATGGTGGTTCATATTATCCAACAATTTCATTTCCACAGAAAGGAGAATTTTAATGGCACAAAAAATGACAACATATTTTAATGATTTTCTTAAGAATATAAGATTAACTGAAAATCAGGTGAATGAGTTAAAATCAGCGCATACAACGCTTCGAACAAGATTGGCTGCAGATGAGGATTTAAAAGATATAATAGTGACAACATTTTTGCAAGGCAGCTATCGACGTGCAACAGCTGTGAAACCGAAAATGGGAAAACGTTCAGATGTAGATATTGTTGTAGTAACTAAATTAGACAAAGAGACGGTTACACCAGAAGAAGCCCTGGATATCTTTGAACCATTTTTAAAGAAATATTATGATGGAAAGTACAGAAAGCAGGGAAGATCATGGGGAATAGAAATGACGCATGTGGATTTAGATGTGGTTCCAACATCGGCTCCATCTTTAGCAGAGCAAGGTTTATTAGAGAATATGGCAGTTCTTTCGGATGATGATTTGGAAGAGATGAATGATAAGGCAGAGAAACTTGAAAAAAGCTATTCTTCAAATTTGTGGAATCTTGCATTTACAGAGTTAACTAATGCTGATGAAAATGCAGACTGGAAAAATGAACCATTATTTATACCAGATAGAGAAGCTGAATTTTGGGATAAAACACATCCATTGGAACAGATAAGATGGACTCAGGAAAAAAATGCAAAGTGCAATAAACATTATGTTAATGTAGTGAAATGCATAAAATGGTGGAGAAAAGAGAAGTATCCAGATGTAAAACATCCGAAAAGCTATCCATTGGAGCATTTTGTAGGGGATTGCTGTCCTGATGACATCGATTCTGTTGCGGAGGGGATTGTTTTGACTTTGGAAAAAATTGTTTCGGATTATCCGACAAAACCTGTTTTGGAAGACAGAGGGGTTTCAGAACATGATGTTTTTGGTAGGTTATCTGATGAAGATTATGAAGCTTTTTATAATGATGTCTGTGGTGCGGCAATTACAGCAAGAAATGCATATGAGGCAGAAACAGTAGCACAAAGTGCCTCTTTATGGAGAGAATTATTCGGAAATAAATTTCCAGAGGCTAAGTCGAAAGAGGCTGTGTTTACTAAAAGAGAATCTGCAAGTACGAATTTAAGTGGAGGAAGATTTGCTTGAAAACTCCAAATCAATATTTATTAGAGGCTAGAAGATGCGTTGATGAATTTCAGCAAATAGAGTTGTTGACAGATTTGAATTGGGATGAAGTAGAGCATCTATGGTATTTATCTATTAGAATATGTAATACAAATGAGGAAAGAAGTGTTTTTTTAAATTCCGTATGGTATGTAACATTTGAAGATATATTTCCAGCAGGAAAAATTAAAATATTTCCTGCTGTGAATGGTGGAATAATAGATACTTTCTATCATCAATCTAATAATGGGGTAATATCTGAAAATGGTTTATGGAGGAGAGGTGATGTATGTCTTAAAGACTCCTTAGAATATATGGCTGATATTAATAAAGAGCCTTCGAATTTCATGGATAGAATTTACTGGAATATAAAAAGATTATTGGAGTGGGTTGATAAAGCGGAAAAGAATTGTTTAGTTACCAATAAAGATAGATTTGAACTTCCGGATATAAGGGAATCATATAATATAGATATTATTTTTAATGAAGATGAAATTTCATATATGCAATGGGAGGATTCTGGTGCAAAATCTGGAATTGTTAAATTGAAATATGGGGGTAATAGACAATATTTTGTTGAGACATTTTGGAGTTTAAAAAATAATATATGTGTTAAAAATAAATGGGGTGGTTATGTTAATGGACTAAATGATGATTCTATAACTGGAATATGGATTATTTTAGACAAAATTCCAGTAATTAATATATGGCAGGTCCCAAATACAATCGCAGAATTAAAAAATATTTTGGAGCAGAATGGAATATCTTGGGAAAAAGATATTATGCAACTTTTTGATAGAATTAGGGATGGAAAACGTCATCCGTTTTTGATCGGTTTTCCGATACCGGAAAAATTTTTTGGTGAAAATAGAAATTATCATTGGTGGTCTTGGGTACTTCCAGTATTGTCCTATGGAAATAAAGTTCATAAAGGATTTCGAGTAGCTAAGAAAGGATGGCATTTAAGAGATTACGATTTATTAAATAAAGTAAAAAAATTAGAATGGAGTTATTCACATAACTGGAATCAGAGGCAAATTTTGAATAGAGGTATGTTTGAAAGAGATGTAGTTAAGAAAAAGTATGCCATAATTGGAGCAGGAGCAATTGGGGCTATGATATCTGAATTGCTGGTTCGTTCTGGTATTTATAGATTATTGATTATAGATGGAGATATTATATCAGTAGGAAATCTTTCAAGGCATACGTTGACAATTAAAGATACAAATCATGCTAAAGTAATCGGATTAAAAAAACATCTGGAATCTATTAATAGTCATGTTCATGTAGAGATAGTTAACGAGTATCTGTCGTATAATAATTTAGATATTTTAACATCGTGCGATGTTATTATTGACTGTACAGCTAAAGATATCGTTATAGATGTGTTGTCAAAGATTAAAGTGGAAAAAACTATATTTTCTGTTTCTGTTGGTTTTAAAGCAGAAAGATTATATTTTGTATATTATAAAGGAAAAGAGTTCAATGAAACTATGTTCAGTCAACAAATAGTGGAATTAATTGAAAAAGATAAGCAGAAAATGGATATTGAACAATTACCATGGGATGGGGTTGGATGTTGGAATCCGGTCTTTCCTGCTATGGAATATGATATGTACATGGCTGCAAGTATAGCAGTAGAGATGATAACGAAGTTAATAAACAATTGCTCTAAGCGTATATATACATGCGTTTTTGAAAAGAAATACGATAGGGATGGGATGCTTATTGGATATGAAAAAATATGTAAATGAAGAATTAGATTCAAAAATTTATATAGAAAATAATGTATATAAAAGGCTTTTGATGATACAAAAAGAAAGAGTTAGGTTAGAGACAGGTGGAATTATTATAGGATATTATGATGAAGATTGCAGAAATGCAATTATAACAGAATGTACAAATCCGCCAAAGGATTCTATAGCTACAAGGAAATGTTTCTTAAGAGGAGTAAAAGGATTAAAAAGTTTGTTGAAAAAGAAATGGAATGAAAAAAATGAGTACTACTTAGGGGAATGGCATTTACATCCAGGAGCATCTCCCCAACCAAGTATAACAGATATTTTTCAAATGAAAAAAATAGAGCATAATCCTAAATTTAATTGCCAGGAACCAATTTTACTGATCGTAGGAGAAAAATATAATAATTTTGAAATCAGTCTGATATTATTCAAAAATAATAAACAGTATTTCTATATAGAATCAGAACCATAAGTTTTTTAGAACAATGATATTTATAATAAAACACATTATGAGAAGCTAATGCTGGATAGGCTTAAAAGAGAGATCAATTTTGGGTTCATGGGAGTTACATATTCGTAGTGATATGAAAATTCGATATAATATGAATACACAAGAATTAGATGTTCATTATTCAGAACAAGATAAACGAAGGATGTGGATTTTTAAGAAGGTGAAGGGCATGAGTCCGAGTGAGTATAGGGAAAAGTGGTAAAATATAAATTGTTTTTTAAATACAAATCCGCTATACTATAAGCATGGTATAGCGGTTTTTACTGCAATCTGAAGAGTTATTGTGAGGTAGGGATATGAAGCTTGATTCGATAACATTACAAAATTTTAAGGGAATAGACAATCTGGAAATAAAGCTTGATAATAAGACAACGGTTATTTTTGGTGTGAATGGAGTTGGCAAGTCAACAATCCTTCAGGCTATAGATTTATTATATGCTGATATCATTGCGAAGCTGATGGGAACGGTAAGAAGTAAGACAGCCAGATTCAATGAAGATTTTATTAGCTATGGAAAGTCTGCGGCCGGTATAAAGGCAGATTTCGATTTTGGGGATGGCGAAAGCATATATTATGAGCGTACAATTGACAGGGCTAAAGGTGAAAAAAGAAATACAAGTGCTCTTAAAAAACTTACAGATAAGTTTCAATCGTTATATATACAAATGGGTTATGATGATGGCAATGGCAATTGGATAGAGGAATCGGATAATAAGAGTATGCCTATTTTTGTTAATTATGGAGTAAATAGAATTGTGCTTGATGTGCCGGTCAGGGCACCTAAAGAGCAGTTTGTAAAATTGGATGCATTCGACAAAGCTATAGAAAGTACGATAGATTTTAGAAATTTATTTAAATGGTTTAGAAATCAGGAAGATATAGAGAATCAGATAAAGGTTAGAGATGATTCGAAATATGAAGATAAAAGCCTTGCAGCTGTTAAAAAAGCAATGTTAGCTATGCTTGAGGGATTTGAGGACATTCGGATAGAGAGAAGACCTTTGGCAATGAAGGTCAATAAAAACGGCAAGTCTTTAAAGATAGATCAGTTATCGGATGGAGAAAAATGCACGATAGCTCTATTTGGGGATTTGGCAAGAAGAATGGCATTGGCAAATCCGGGTAAAGATGTGAATCCTTTGGAAGGCTCAGGTGTTGTGCTCATTGATGAATTGGATTTGCATATGCATACATCGTGGCAACGAAAGGTATTGAATGTTTTAAGAGACACATTCCCCAATATCCAGTTTATTATTACTACACATTCTCCGCAGATTTTGGGTGAGATGGATGATTCTGTCAATTTATTATATCTGTATAATGAAGATAATGAGATTCTATTTAAGACCTATGAATCCTTTGTGGGATGGGATGCAAATGTTATTTTAGAGGAAGTAATGAATACGTCTTCAGTTAATCAGGACATCAAGAGAATGATTGATGAGATGTACAAGTGTATTGAAGATAAGAAGTATGATGAAGCAGAGAAAATAGTGGATATATTGGATAAGAAAACAAATGGTTATGCTGATGGTATTTCTAAGGCAAGGATACTAATATCAAGGGGTAAAAGACGTGAAACAAATTAATAAAAGAAGTGCGCCGCAATGGTTTGAACAATGGAAATCAGATTTTGTGGAAGTTAATAATAGGCAACCTCATTATAAAGTTGATTTCGCAGGCAATGATAGCGATGGAATTGAAAGAAGAAGAATGCTGCGCGAGGCTCTTATCAATGAGCAGGGCAAAATATGCTGCTATTGTATGAGAAGAATTTCCAACAATTCAGCTCATATTGAGCATTTCTTTCCGCAGGAGTCCTTTAGAGATATGGACTTAACATATGAAAACATGTTTGCATCATGCAATGGAGAGGTGACAATTATCTTAGATGATGAACATTGTGGGCACAGGAAGAATAATTGGTTTAGAGATGATATGCTCTCACCAACGGATGCTGAAGTAGAAAAGGTATTTAAATATTCAGCAAACGGCAAAATTAGTGCTGTTAGGAATCGTCCATCTTCTAATGTTGCTCAGGATATGATACATAATCTGGGACTTGACAGTTTTCATCTCGAAAGGGACCGTAAGCAGGCTATTCAGGCATCGGAGGTGTTTGATGATGAGGACTATACGGATGATGAGATTCGTAGTTTTATAGAATATTATTCAAATAAGAATAATGGTGAATATGAGCCTTATTGCAAAGCAATTGTTGATTGTTTGGAGGAGATGCTTTGATGATTTTAAAGTGGTAGTGATAAAAACCAATATTGTGCTAATTTATACAAATATTGTCGATTACATTTTTAGATACGTCTGTTTAAAATATTATCGTATTTTAAACAGACGTATTTTTATCTATTTTAAGGAGATTTCAAATGAAAAAAGTACTTATAACAGGAATTACAGGACAGGATGGTTCTTATTTAGCTGAGTTCTTATTAGAGAACAACCGTTGACAGGTGCAATTTATCATAATAAAAATAGGGCTGATAAAACAGCATATGCGAAAGTGGTTTTATAGGATAACGAAGTTCTACAGAGAAATGTTGTTACTTTAAAGGAGGGCAGGAATGATTGGAAGACAGTAAATTGCGGTAAGGGTGTGGAAAAATGGCGCGAGATTTGTAAATCATCTGATGAGGCAAATGAGGAACGTAATCAGTGGATATGGTAAAAATCCTAAGCGTAGCTCGCTATGCCTACGCTTTTTTCCGTGCACTCCCCCGCCTAATATGGTGGTGGTGGCAATGCCATTAAGCTAGGTGTTCGAGGTTTTGTTCGAATGAAAAAGTAAATACATTGAATTAGGACGAATGGATATTTCGCCATATGAGTTATTGTCAGGAGCAGAGCATATTGGAACCAGAAGCAGGGATAATCAGACATATGTTTTTGCAAAAGATACTGAACTTGGAATGGTAGTTGAGACATACCAGCAGTTGGATTATGAGCAGCAAAAGAGACTTTTGGGCTATATGGATGCTTTGAAGATGAACAACTAGAAAAAATGTAATTTTATACCATGTGATACGTAAAAACGAAAAAATTCGTACAAGAGGGGGTGAAGATTATATATTCAAATGAAGAGTACTGGGTATGGTTGTCCAGATGCAAAAAGAATAATTCATTCTTTATGATTATTTTATTTGATTGAAATACCGATACGTGGTAATATGAATTTGAAAGAGAGGATATAATGGCTAAGGAAAATGTTAATGAACTGGTGGATAAACTTACTCTATTTGATGATGATTTAATGAGTAGAGTTTTCGACAATAATATCGAAGCAACAGAGCTTATGCTTAGAATCATATTGGGAAGGAACATTAATGTAATTAGTGTTATTGGACAAGATGAGATAAAAAGTCATGGAGTAGGTGGAAGAAATATAACATTGGATGTTCATGCGATTGATGTGAACGGCGATGAAATTGATATTGAAGTACAAGGAAATTCGGCAGGGGCACATATCAGACGAGCAAGATATCATAGCAGTATGGTAGATTCTAAAATGTTAGACGAAGGACAGGAGTTCAGGCAACTTAAGGATTCGTATATCATATTTATATATAAACATGATAAATTTAGAAAGGGTTTACCAGTATATCACATAGACCGATATATAAGGGAAACAGAAGAATTATTTGATGATGGTTCCCATATTATATATGTAAATGGTAACTATAAAGGTAATGATGAAATTGGACAGCTAATGAATGATTTTCGTCAGACAGATTCAGATAAGATTCATTATGCTGCATTAGCAAAAGGTGTAAAGCATTTTAAGGATACTGAAAAGGGGCGTGAGCAAATGTGTGAAGCAGTTGAAAAATATGCAAAGGAATATGCAAAAGAATACGCAAAGGAATATGCGGTAAAGGAAAAGATGATTTCTGTGAAAAATCTTATGGAGAATATGAAACTTACAGTGGATCAGGCACTAAATGCTTTGGGAATTCAAGGGGATGAAAGAAAAACCATAATAAATCAATTACAAAACCGAAATTAGGATATTTAAGTAGAGATATATTAAAAAATTTTTAGAACATAAATATAAGATGTTCTAGATTGAAATGCTAAAGAGTGTCATGGCACACCCAAATAGAAGCCCCAGTAGCTGGAACTACTGGGGCTTCTATTTAATTGAGCTGCTACAATTAACAGTGGGGTGAGGCACCAATGTGGTCAAAATAGCGTCAACTTAAGGAAAAGTCTTAAGTTGATGTATGATAAAGTTATCAAATAGAAGTTAGAAAATAAAGTAATTCAGAAAATGACGCACTTTAACAAGGACTCCGTGAAAGTCCTATTAATTAGTATAATTTTTATTTCAATCAAAAAGAAACTTTTTGATTGTTAAAGTGTGTTCGTCCCTTTGCTTTATTCTTTTTTCGTTTGAAAGTACGGCCTGGCATTATTTGAGACCTGTTACGGACAGCTTCTGAATAAAGTTTGTTAATTTCGTCGATAGTACTGATGGTACACAGTATTTTTGCAAACTGCTTGCAATTTGCAATCAAACGAAATATAATGAAGAAAAAAGAGGAGGCGATATCTATGGCAAGAACAGCAAATGTATTTGCACGTGTTGAGCCTGAAGTAAAAGAGCAGGCAGAGCAGGTGCTTGATCGACTTGGAATTCCAATGTCCAATGCAGTAGGAATGTTTCTGAGACAGATTGTACTCCAGAGAGGAATTCCTTTTGAAATGAAACTTCCGGCTTATGAGGAACCTGTTGCATATGGTTCTCTTACAAAGGAACAGTTCGATGAAGAAATAGAAAAAGGCATGGAAGATATTAAAGCAGGCAGAGTATATTCAGCAGATGAAGTTGAAGCAGAAATGAAACGGGAATTTGGTATATGAAATATAAAGTGATGTATACAGCAGGAGCCAAAAGAGATCTGAGAAATATTTTCATATATATTTCAGAGGAACTGTTAGCTCCGGAGAACGCTGCCGGACAGACAGACCGAATTATGGCTGCTATTCGAAAGCTGGACACCATGCCGAATAGAAACCGGCTTTATGAGGAAGAACCATGGCACAGCAGAGGACTTCGGTTCTTTCCGGTGGACAATTATTTGGTATTTTATAAGACAAATGATGAAAATGAAATAGTGTATATAGTTCGAATTATGTATCGAGGACGTGATGTTCGCAAGCAGTTAAGCCAGACAGAAGACATTTCAGAAAATTAAAATTTAATATGGAACCAGAGGTTTGAGCAGTTAGTCTATGAAAAATAGGGGAGCTGCTTTTTTCATACAAAGTCCATCTGAAGATGTGTGATTTAATACTAACGGAATACTATTTTACAGTCAGATGTGGAGATATCATTATTCTTTTCTATCATGAAGTGTATGACTGAAGCACAGATCTGGGGTGCAAATAACATGTAAATTTTCAGCCTAAGATGCTTTTAGGGCTATTTCAGGCTGGAAATTAAGGTAAAGCCATTGGAAGCAAAAGACGGGTAATTGCGGAAGCCCCCTGTGTGGTCGAAATATACAAAAGTCATTAAAGACAGGAAATGCTATTTGTGCTATACTTAAATCAAAATATGATAAGTGTGAGTGATGAGGTGAAGTTACCCCGCTATCTGTTTTTCTTTACACAAGTAGTACTAAAGAAATATAATTAGTTAAAGAAGAATGTACGTTGAGTTTTAAGGATTATTTTGATGGAGGCTAAAGTATGGGGCAGATTAATTTATATAGAATAGATGATAATAAGCAATCTGATTTCGAGGATAATATTGATTGTAAATTTGAATTTTTAGGGGAACAGAATTATAAATATTACGAAAATAGTGGTGAACAGTGTACGGTTGTAACCTATGTTAATAAAATTAAAAATGTGAAAGCACCTGAATGGAAATGGGTTTTAGATGAATATGAATTTGACTATCAGCAGAGTATGGAATCAGTTAGGGCAATCCTGGTTATTAAGATAGAAAACGTTATGTATGCGGTTACATTTGGAATGGCTTATTTTGCAGTAGATAAGTTTTGCGATACTAAATTTGCATTTGATTTTGCAAGGCGAATTAGGTTTAAACAGATCAAAACTACTACATTAACTACGCCAAACTCACAAAAAAATAAAACGGTTAATGTGTATTTGAATTATAATGATATTTTTTATGAAAGTGGTGAGGCATACGCAAAAATAAAAGCCAAGGCAGATATTTTAATTAATGGAAAACTATGTGAAACAACAGTCGAAATTGGTCATTCAATAAAGGTGAGAATACCAAGCAATAACATAGTGGGAATACTACAGTTTATTAAAATGGTAGAAGAAACTCTTAAAAAAGATGAAATGCAAAAGATACCGGTATTTCAGAGGCTTAAAGATGAAGCAAAAATAAATGAATTGGATCTGCGTTTAAGTGAAAAAATAGAATCCGATATTGATTGTATCAATATATCAGAACTGGATATTATTGGTGTAACAGAAGTTTTTAATAATAATGATACTTGCTTCGAATTAAAGTATGATCGTAAAAAACATAAAATGGTGGAGCAGTTAACAAAAGAAAATTTGTTACAGTTTTTAGAAGAAAATAATTTGTCTTTGAAAAACGATTTTCTGAATATTAAGGTAATAAGTTATAGAGACGGTAATCCGGTGTGTACAGACATTATCAAGCGATTGATTGATTACACCGATGATGAGGAAAAGTGTATTCTCTTAAAGGGAGAGTGGTATTATTTTAATGATGACTATATAGAGTATTTAGAAGAGTCTATTAATGAGTTAGATGTTATATATGATGAAAAATATGATTTTGGAAATGTTAAATTAGAAGAATACCAAAATCAGATGGTGAAGAAATTAGAAAAAGATGCAGAGTATGAAAGACTTTCTTATAGTGATATAATGGCTAAAATAAAGAAAAAATATTATGCTGAGGGAGCTTTTAATAATTATGTTTCTGAAAAATATGGTTTTGAGATGTATGATAGAGAACTGGATCATATTAATGGTCAAAAATTAGAACTAATGGATTTGTATAAAGATAGAACTATGTATGCAGTAAAAATTGGTGAATCATCTGCAAAGTTGAGCTATGTAGTTGAACAATCAATTACATCATTGAAAATGTATAAACATAGGGCGTTAAAAGATATGCCGGAAATTGATAAAGTGGCAGTTTGGCTTATTTTGAAAAGGAAAAATCATTTGAAGGATAAAAATGGCAAACCAGACTTAGCCTGTTTAAAAATGATAACATTGAAAAATCGATTGGATGAATGGAAAAAGGAAGTTAGGCTTATGGGGTATACACCAGTGATATATTTGAATTATTGGGATTGATTGTGGTTAGAGGCACTTAAAATTCGTAAATTGTTCAATCAACTGGTATTTACAACGGAGAACTCGCTGAAATACTTGCATTTTGAAGGGAGGGAGCTTGTATGAATGATGACCAGTTCAGTGCAATGCTTGCGATTATTGTGCCACCAATCATTGAACAAATTACTAAAAACAGCAATATAGGCGATGATAAAGCAATTTCTGGATTCTATAAGTCCAAGCTTTATCAGGAACTTTCGGATGAAAAATCAAAGTTGTGGCATTACAGTCCTATGACTTTATACACGATGTATCAGGATGAACTTTTGACAGGTTCGTATGATTACCCAGAGTAGGCATAAGAGATGAGCAAGGAATCCGGATTTTTAATATATTGCATGGAAAGATACCGCTATTTTAAGGGCCTTACAGGTTCTGACGTAGCAGGGATATTTGATAAGTATAGAATCTTTGACTATATCACAAGGTATTTTGAATCACTTCACACGATGGGAGATCGTTGCATTGTGCAGGATATTGACGATTATATCTGCGGTATAAATGGAGAAGGTAGACTTCAAGGGGAAATAATGAGGTGAATATTTCATTGCCGCAACTTTGCAATTTATAATAGTTATCAATTGAATATTAACCTAAAATCCGCTATACTGAATAATATAATTTATCGAAAATATGTTTGATGAAAGATATGAGGAAGTATCTATGCAGATTAATTGGGAGTGCTTTAGTACATATAATCATGATTCTCGTGGTATCCGTTTTAAATTTGAAGATTTATGCAGACAAATCTTTATAAATGAGTTTATTAAGGATAATAAGCAATATAAGTATTTACATGCTAATCCTAACAATCATGGATTGGAAACTGAGCCAATTTATGATGAGGTAAACGATAGATGGATTGGATTTCAGGCGAAATTCTTTGATACTGTTGTTAAGTATGATCAGATTATGCATTCGGCTCAAAAAACTGTTGAGTATTATACAGGTAAAGAAGGCATTGTAAATTGTGTATATTTGTTTTGTAATAAACCAATTACTGCGACATCTGATAGGTATGTAAATTGCGTCAAGTATTTATCTAATTATGAAATAGAAATTCAGCTGATTACAGATACGGCAATCCTTGATCTTGTTAGGGCAAAATATCCTTATTTAGGTTTATATTATTTTGGTAATCATACTTTAAATAATAAATGGTTTGAAATTCATAATAACCATATGTTTGATGAACTACAGGAGAGGTATAATAAAGAGTTTGATGTTGAAACTCTTTTTTCGAATGAGCTTTCACTATTTATTAATGATTCTAAGGCAGTTAATTTGATCAATGTCAAAAAGAAAGCGTTACTTGATAAGATAGAAAAAAAGCAATATGTAACATCTAATAAGGAATATTTGCGATTATTGTTTTATAGAGTAAGTTTACTGAATGATGTTAGTATAGAGAATCTGGAAGATTCATTTTGGTGGTATGAAAGAATTAGTGAAGAAATCTCACAAAGTATCAGTAAGCTAAATTGTGAATTGGAAGAATTGGAAAACAAACAATTTGATGAAAATGATATAATGTCAATTTCTGATTTCACTGTCCAGAATAAGATTAGGGAAATTAAGGAGCTTATTGATTTACCAAGAGACCTCATAATTTCAGATAAAGAGAGAAAATTGATTATGAGGGACTGTTTATTTGTGCATGGTATTGCCGGAATTGGTAAGTCACATTTGTTAGCTACGAAAACAAATACCTTATTAAGTGAGGGACGTTCGGCGCTGTTATTAGTTGCCGGAATATATTTTACTAATGATCCAATTGATGAGCAGATTATGAAGAATTTACATCTGAATTACAGTTTTGATGAACTTGTTGACATTCTAGAGGCAATTGGAGAAAAGCAGAATCGAATAGTTCCTGTTTTTATTGATGCGTTGAATGAAACGTGGAATGCAAATCTTTGGAAATCTGGAATATCATCCATTCTGGATAAAATACATGAGTCGCGTATGGTGAAGATTGTTGTTTCATATAGATCTGAATATGAAAAAATTCTGTTACCAGAATGTGTAAGAAATGACAAAATTAATGCAGTATCGATACATCATCTAGGCTTTGAATTTAATAGTATTCAGGCTATAAGAGAGTTTTTAAATCATTATAATATTCCTTTTACTCCTACAGAATATTTTGGTAGTGAGATGTCGAATCCTCTTTTCTTAACATTATATTGTAAGACATATAATGGAAATAATGGAAGCTTACAGGAATTATATGAGCGTTTGATTGGCGAAGCAAACCGTAAAATATACCATAATTTGAAAAAGAGTTTGCAGGATAAGGGCTATACAGAAGAAGATGAACTTGTAAGTGAGTTGGTAGTACAAATTGCCGACTGGTTTATAACTAATAATAAAAAAACAATATCACAAAAGGAATTGTTGTTATTGAATTTTTGGGGTGATTATGATATTAGCGCCATACCTTTTGTTAGACAGCTGCAAAAGGAACGCTTATTGTATGAGTCTATTTATAGTGAATCGAAAAGATTTCATTTTGCATATGATCAGATGAATGATTATTTTTGTGCAAAGGCCATAATTTCTAGAGCTAAAGATAGAGCTGAGGTTATTGCATACATTAAAGCTGACGTATTGAATATAGTTAATGGAAAATTAAATAATCCGGAAAATGTTGATTTGTTTGTAAATATTTGCGCGTTGTATGCAGAAAAGTATGGGGAGGAATGCATAGAGATTATTGATGCTATTGATAATGACAATGATAAGTATTTTATTTTTTCGAGATATTTAACGTCTTTCGAATGGAGAAATAAAGAGAATCTTCCTGTTAATCAGTTTAATAATTGGTTGATGAAAAATCAATTGTATGAAAAAGCAGTATGGAGAATGCTTATCAGTAATAGTATGAAAGTAAATCATCCATTTAATGCTGATTACCTTCATGAATTGTTGTATAAATTTAGTCTTAATAAGAGAGATTATGTTTGGACAATTTATATTAACGAATTAAAATCTTATAATAATGACAATAGATTGATTCAATTAATCGAAATGTATGCAAGTGGTCAAACACTCGATATATCAGATGATAAACAGATTGAATTGATGTTAACTTTATTTGGCTGGTTACTGACTTCTTCTAATCGTAAGCTTAGAGATTATACATCAAAAGCAATGATAGAAATATTAAAGGATAGAGTTGAGTTATGTAGTAGAATCCTTAAAAAATTTGACGGCGTAAATGATCCATATGTTCTTCAAAGATTATATGGAATAGTATTTGGGGCTTGTTGTAGATGTTCGGATGATGAGGATATACAGGACTTGGCTGAATACGTGTATTGCACAATATTTGATAAGGATATGGTGTATCCGGATATTCTTTTAAGAGACTATGCACGTATGATTATTGAAAGATTCTTATATGAGAATCCTGAATATACAGGTATTATAAAAAAATAAAAATTATTCCGCCATATAATTCTGAGCCTATTCCAGAGATTAACGACCAGAATTATTTGGATAAACACTATGAAGGAGGAATGTATAGGCTGATAAGTTCCATGAAATTTGAAGGAATGGGAATTTATGGAGACTTTGGACGTTATGTATTTCAGGGAGTGATTAAAACTTTTGACATTAATGAAAGCAAAGTATGGAATTATGCAGTTTCGTATATACTTAATGATTTAGGATACTCAGAGGATTTATTTGGAGAGTACGATTTGCATTGTAGTAGTGGCAGAAATGAAACGATAAAAACAGAGAGAATCGGCAAAAAATATCAATGGATTATGATGTATAATATATTGGCGAGAATTGCAGACCATTGTCAAATGCTGGATAGATGGAGTTCGGATAATAATAACTTGGTATATGATGGGGCATGGCAACTATATGTCAGAAATTTTGATCCGACTTTGATTTGTAACAATATTAAATATGATGATATGCCGGTATTTGAAGCATTGAAATCCTGCAGTATTAATGCTAAGTATGAACATTCTAAAGTAAATGTAGACTCGGAACAGATGAAATCAGATTGGATGAATACAAAGGGAATATTTTTTGATGAAATGAAGAATATGATGATTTTGTCAGATGAAGATGATACAAAATGGATTTCATTGACTAGGTATTACGATACAGGAAGAAAGATGATAGATAGAGATAGGCTATATGAATGGAGCTGGGCATATGCGTATTTTGTAAGTATCGGACAAGCTGAACAATTGGTAAATTGTATAACTAACAATCGACCGGTTATAACAAATGCTACTGCGTCATTTCATCAGGAAACTAATGTATATAATAAAGAGTACCCGTGGGCTCCGAGTTATAAGTGTTCCGAGCAATATGCAGAGGTTGAAGTAGATATTGAAACTGGAGAAGAAGAGACTATTACTGAAAATATTCCTGTTCCTAATTATTCAAAATTCATGCAATTTATAACTAAATACAGTGGTGAGGACGGCGAGGAGAGTGATGGAACAATAACAATTCCAAATATAACATATGAAAATAAAACTGTTACCCGGAAAGTTAGGAAGAAAATAGGAAATATTCTGCATGCTACTACCGATTTATTGTGGGAATGTCAATATGATGCAACAATAGATGAAACGGTAACGAGAAGCATGCCATGTGCTAAAATCATAAATACTATGCATCTAAAACAATTAGATAGGGAAGGATTTTTTTATAATTCTAATCATGAAATAGTAGCATTTGACACCAATTTGACACAAGATGTTAATGCTGTAGTTATACGAAAAGATGTTCTTGATGAGTTTCTTGCTAAAACAAATATGAAATTGATTTGGATTATGGATGCAGAAAAGGAAGTTGACAGACAGTCACATGATATGGTTAAGTGGAGTGAATGGGAAGGAGTGTTTGTTTATGAGGGAGATTTTGTAAGTGGAGAGTTTAAGTGTTTGAAATAAAGATTTTCAATTGATGATTTAAGCGAGTGCATTGTAGTGCACAACCGTAAGCAGGCTTTGAAAATATTTGCAAATATCAATAGAATATTTGATGATTATTTGAGCAAGGCTGGGCTTGAAGGAATTGAGTATTATCGGCAGTATTTTGAAATTAGTGTAAGAAGAGATGGAATGCCACAAGTATTTTTGCCATATAGTTGGACAAGTAAAGAGTATCTGATGAAGGAAGAAGCCCTTCTTTAGTTATCTGATTTACAGAAATTTATTAACCAAGTAGTCTTGATTGACTACACCATAATTATAATAGGATATAGAAAATGAAATTTAATTTTAACAAAAAAATGGTTAGCACAATAGTAATATTGATTTTTGGCGTAGCAATTACAGTTGCAGCACTGTCTGCAAAGAATATAGCGCTTGAAAATAAAACAAGCTCAGAAATAGCCACAGAGGCAGTATCAGCTACAGAGATGATATTGGATACAGAAAATACAGAGACTAGTAATGTGGATAAGAATTCTGACGAAAGTTCAACAACTACAAAAGAAACGAGCAAAAGCTTGAAAGATACAAAGAGCTCATCAGAAAACACCGATAATAATGATTCCAGGGATTCATATGAGACTGATATAATGAAAAATGATAAATCAGAAAACACTTCAGACGATGTAAATAAAACAGGTGATAAGATTGATAAAAAATCTGAAATAAACAATTCAGGAATGAATAATAATAATGAACCGAAATCTGATAACGGAGCGATAGAGCTTCCAATTATACCGATTGACTAATGTGACGTCAGTTGTGGTTTTACCTACATTTGAAGAAGAAACGTAAGAGGAGTTAATACAATGGAGGAAGTCGAATGAAGATAAAAAAGTTTTTATCATTGGTGTTAAGTGTGGCTATGATATTAGGTGTGGCTGTTCCGGTGGCAGCAGAACCGGTGTCAGTAGGACAAGGCGTTGAAGCAGAACAACAGCCAATTGTAGAAAATAGCATTACAAGTGGATATATTCTGAGTGATTTGGATTATAATACACCGGTGTATGAACCGGATGAGGCGGTGCCGTATTCTGATGATTGGGGATATTCTGCAGATGAAACTATAGAGAGCAGGTATCCGGCAAATGGAGTCAGCGATATCAAGGCGAAATATCCGCCTGTTCGTAATCAAAATCCTCTTGGCACATGCTGGACATTTTCGTCAATAGGTCTTGCAGAGTTTGATCTGATTAATGATGGTGAGTTGGATAAAAATATAGATCTTAGTGAACTGCATCTGGCATATTATGCATATAATTCGCTGTTAGATCCGCTTGGTGGAACAGTGGGGGACTATGCAAAGTACTATATGAATAATACAAGTGTTCAGTATGGTTATCTCAATCGTGGTGGCAACTATTTGATGGCGACACGCAGAATGGGACAGTGGTGTGGTCCGGTAAGCGAGAGTGATGTACCATATAGTAAGGTGGCAAGCAACGGATATACAGCAAGCACTATTGATACTTTTCTTAATACAGGTTTATCTGATGAATATGCATATTCAAAGGATAAGGCACATCTGGAAAATACATACATGATTAATATCAAGGAAAATGCATCAGATGTGAAAAAAGCCATAAAAAAATATGGTGCAGTGGGAATTATGTATAGTCATAATGATACCGGATATCATTACATAAATAACAGTTATAATGATAAAACAAATAACAGAGCAGGTCATGCGGTAATGGTTGTTGGATGGGATGATAACTATTCTAAAGATAATTTCAGAGATGGTGTTAAACCTGAAAAAGATGGTGCATGGCTTATTCGTAATAGTTGGGGAGACGGAACCGGTTCATATTATGATCAGAGTTATTTCTGGATGTCATATGAAACGTTTTCTTTATCCGATACGGCTTGGGTGTTTGATTTTTCTGCTAATGATGGATATGATAACAATTATCAGGTTGATGGAGGATTAAAGGTAGCCCATCAAAGCGGTTACAGGAAATTGGCCAATGTTTTTACTACTCAGACAAAACAGGGAGTATCTTCGGAGGACTTAAAAGCAGTTTCCCTGTCTATTACATCTAAAACAAATGTGAATTATACAATAGAGATTTATACAGATTTAAAAGATAAGACAAAGCCAACTAGCGGAACAAAGCAGGAGACTGCTACTACTACAGGGCAGACAACCTATGCCGGAGTATACACAATTCCACTTAAAGCAGCGGTTAATCTGAAGCCTGGGACAAGCTATTCGGTTGTAGTGACTACTGATATACCTGCCATTGACCTTGAGGCAGCGATGGTCGGTGATGTAAATTATAATAATGAAATGGTGTGGGAGAATCATGCGTCAAGTGATAATACGGCAAGCTATTATTTCTATGGTACAGGGTTGGCATATTCCCACAGTTGGAATTATAAGAATGTGTATGGTAATTTCTGTATTAAAGCATTTACTGCCAATAATGTAGAAAAAGATTCTGAGAAGCTTGTTGGCAGAAGCCTTACTTTAAAAGATAATATTGATATGAACTACTATATGGAGCTTCCTGAAAGTATCAAATCAAACAGCAACGCATATATGGAGTTTACGGTGAATAATAGCCAGCCATACAAGGTCAGCGTAAACGATGCAATCCCTGTTGAGAAAAACGGAAAGGTTATATATAAGTTTGCATGTCCACTAAATGCTGCACAGATGTCAGATACGGTTAAAGCCAAAATGGTGGTGGATGGTAATAGTGGAAATGAATACACTTACAGTGTAAAAGAATATGCCACCGAGCTCCTGTCAAAATCAAATGAGTATCCGGCGGAGACCATTAAGCTTGTGAAGGCACTCTTAAACTATGGAACCGCAGCGCAGAACTTCTTTAAATATAACACTGATAAGCCGGCAAATGCTGGTTTGAGCGATACAGATAAAGCTGTAGCAGCAGCTGATTTTGCTGCATATAAGGCTGTTATTAAAACAGATAGTGCAAATAGTCAGAGTAATGGACTGACATATTACGGAAGCTCTCTGATATGTAAGTCTGAGATGACAGTAAGACATTATTTTATGGTGAACGAAGGCTGTGATATAAACAATTACAAGTTCAGCTATGTTAATGCAGATGGCAATGAAGTCAGTCTGACACCTAAAAAGGCATCAGATGGGGTGTATTGTGTAGATATAAACGGAATAATGGCACGTAACCTGAATAGTAATTATGCATGCAAAGTCACCGGAAAGAATAAGGCCTGTATTTTCGAGCTGGACTATGGTCCGTTCAGCTATTCACAGAAGGTCATTAATAGCGGAAATTCATCTGATAAATTAAAAAATCTGGTGAACGCGCTATATTGGTATTGGTATTATGGATATAGAAATTAAAAAGACTGCATAAGTAAAACCACCGCAGAATTTAACGCTTTAACTAAGCTAAATTCCTGCGGTGGTTTCTTTTGTGCTTATCTGCTTACAATGCTAATCACGGAAGACAAGACCGCCTTTCTGACATATGTGACAAAGTAATTCACTGCTCTCTGATAAAAATATGCTGTCATTTTCTCTTAATAATGACAGTATGATGGTCTATGGCTGGACACTCAAGATTATAAATAATTGTATTTTACAGGGTAATCCGCTATACGAGATATAAGTGTAACGGATTATTTTTATGCAATTTTACCACTTCACCGCATTAAAATTTAATATTTTTTTTATAAAATGTGCAAAATATGACAAAAAGTACTGGACAAAATGTACTATATGGGGTAAAATGCATATATGCAATCAAGCAGCACATTTGAAGGTTGTGCAGAAAGTATTGGGCATATTTTACGAATTGGGGGGATTTTTCATGAGAATATATCATGCTAAGGATTATGCGGATATGAGCAGAAAGGCTGCAAATATCGTATCGGCACAGGTGATTATGAAGCCTAATTGTGTATTGGGACTGGCTACAGGCTCTACACCTATCGGTTTATATAAGCAGCTCGTTGAGTGGTTCAAGAAGGGGGATTTGGACTTCTCAGAGGTTATGACGGTGAATCTTGATGAGTACAAGGGACTAAGCCGTGAGAATGACCAGAGCTACTATTATTTTATGCATCAGAATTTGTTTGATCATGTGAATATTCCGGTTGAGAATACTCACCTGCCAAACGGCATGGAGCCGGATTCACAGAAGGAGTGTAAGCGCTATACAGAGCTGATTCAGTCTCTTGGCGGTGTTGATTTACAGCTTCTTGGTATCGGGCACAATGGTCATATCGGTTTTAATGAGCCGGGCGAGTCTTTTGACAAGCAGGTACACTGTGTGAATCTGACAGAGTCTACTATTGAGGCTAATAAGCGCTTCTTTGCATCGGCTGATGATGTTCCGAAGCAGGCTTATACAATGGGCATCAAGACCATCATGCAGGCTAAGAAGATTCTTATTGTTGCAAGTGGTGAGGATAAGGCAGAGATAGTGCACAAGGCTTTCTTTGGACCGATTACACCACAGGTGCCGGCTTCTGTATTGCAGCTGCACAATGATGTTACGCTTGTAGCGGATGAGGCTGCATTGAGTAGCCTGTAAATGTTTTTTAGTTGAGAAGGTGCATGTATATGATAATAAAAAATGCAAGGGTATTTACAGAGGATGGCAGCTTTATGCAAGGTGATGTTGTCGTTAAGGATGGTCGTTTTGACAGTGTTTTGGAGAGAACAGCTGACACGGACGCGGCTACTGACAGCGCACAGCAGGAGATTATAGATGCATCAGGTCTTATCATGATACCGGGTCTTGTGGATATTCATTTTCATGGATGCAAGGGAGCTGACATGTGTGATGGCACCAAAGAGGCACTTGATGTGATTACAGCATACGAGGCTTCTGTAGGAGTGACGAGCGTGTGTCCGGCTACTATGACCATTCAAAGGGATGAGCTTTTGAGTGTCATGAAAAATGCCGGTGATTATACTTATCATGGTGGTGCACATCTTGTAGGTATCAATATGGAGGGGCCTTTTATCAGCCCATCTAAAAAGGGAGCACAGGCGGCAGAGAATATCATGCGATGTGATTATGATTATTTCTGTGAGCTTCAGGATGCGGCTCATGGCTTGATAAAGCTTGTAGATATCGCTCCGGAGGAGCCGGGCGCGATTGATTTTATAGACAGGGTAAGAGGAAGTGTTGTGGTTTCAATAGCACACACAGCGGCGGATTATGACACCGCAGTAGAGGCTATTGAGCATGGTGCAAGCCATGCTACACATTTGTATAATGCGATGCCACCGCTTCATCACAGAAATCCGGGAGTTATCGGGGCTGTGAGAGATTCAAAAAAATGTCATGCAGAGCTCATTTGTGACGGAGTGCATATTCATCCGTCGGTTATCAGGGCGACATTTGCCATGTTTGGGGCTGAGCGCATGATTTTAATAAGTGACAGCATGAGAGCCACAGGGCTTGAGGATGGTGAGTATACACTCGGTGGACAGGCAGTGACGGTCAGAGGTTCGCTTGCCACACTCCATGATGGGACAATTGCCGGTTCGGCAACCAATCTGATGGATTGTATGCGTTTCACAGTAAGGCAGGCAGGTATTCCGCTTGAGGAGGCAATTATGTGTGCTACAGCCAATCCTGCTAAGGAGATTGGCATCTATGATGAAGCAGGCAGCATTTCTGCAGGAAAGAGAGCAGATTTTGTGCTTCTCAATGATGATTTGGATATTGTGAGTGTGTATATCGACGGAAAGGAGATATCATGTTAGGTTTTTTTAAGAATAAATCAAAGGGAAAGGTGATCTGTTCTCCGTGCAACGGTAGAGTGGTTCCTATTACAGAGGTTCCGGATCCTACATTTTCTGAGAAGATATTGGGAGACGGCGTGGCCGTGATTCCTTCTGAGGGCAGGTTTTACGCTCCGGCGGATGGTGAGGTGACAGCTGTATTTGATACGTTGCATGCTTTTACCATGACGACCACTCAGGGAGTCGAGCTGCTTTTGCACATTGGTCTGGATACAGTGGTACTAAAGGGGGCTCCTTTTACATCACATATTTCCGTTGGTGATCAGGTGAAGAAGGGCGACCTTTTGATGGAGGCTGACCTGGAGCAGATTAAGGCAGCAGATCTTAATGTCATTACTCCGGTTTTAATTGGCAACACTGCTGATTATAGTGAGATAAAGATGCTCAAAGAGGGTGATGTATCCGCCGGTGATGAGATTTTAAGTCTCGCGTAGATTTGAATATAATTATATAATAATAACGAACTTTATTGGAGTATCTCCAGTTTAGTATACATAATGTAAAGGAGGGGAAATTTATGAAATTTCTTCAAAAACTGGGTAAAGCTTTAATGCTTCCCGTAGCAGTACTTCCTATCTGTGGTATTCTCATGGGTATTGGATATTTTTTATGTCCTGCAACCATGCAGGGTGGTGACATCGAGGGAGTGCGTAATTTAATAGGTCTGTTTTTAGTTAAAGCAGGGGGCGCTTTGATTGACAACATGGCCATCCTTTTTGTAATCGGCGTTGGTGTCGGTATGTCGGAAAAGAACGACGGTACCGGCGGTATTGCAGCTTTAGCTTCATGGCTGATGATGACAACACTCCTGTCTACAGGCTTTGTTACAACAATCATGCCATCTATCGCTGACAGCGCTACAAAGACACTTGCATTCGACAAGATTGCAAACCCATTTATCGGTATATTAGCCGGTGTTATTGGTTCTTTGTGTTACAACAGATTTAAGGATACAAAGCTTCCTGACTGGCTGTCATTCTTCAGTGGCAAGCGTTGCGTAGCAATTATTGCAGGTGTTGTTTCAATCCTTGTATCTGTAGTATTACTGTTCGTATGGCCATTACTTTTCGGTGCTCTTGTAGCTATCGGTAAAGCAATCGTTGGTCTTGACGTGGTCGGCGCAGGTATCTATGCATTCCTGAACCGTCTGTTAATCCCTACAGGATTACACCACGCATTAAACAACGTATTCTGGTTCGATACTATCGGACTTGGAGACCTCTCTCATTTCTGGAATGGCGAGACATCAAAGGATGTTTCATGGAGCCTCGGAATGTACATGTCAGGTTTCTTCCCATGTATGATGTTTGGTATTCCTGGTGCAGCACTTGCCATGGTTAAGTGTGCAAAGCCTGCTAAGAAAAAGGCTGCCATCGGTATCCTTGCTTCTGCAGCTATCTGTGCATTCATCTGTGGTGTTACAGAGCCTTTCGAGTTTGCATTTATGTTCCTTGCTCCTGTTCTCTATGTGATTTATGCTTTACTTTATGGTATTTTCACAATGATTACAGTAGCTCTTGGATTTAGAGCAGGCTTCTCATTCTCAGCCGGTGCGATGGATTTATTATTCTCATCTTCACTTCCGGCTGCAGCAAAGACATGGCTCATCATTCCTCTTGGAATCGCAGCTTTTATCGTATTCTACATTGTATTCTATTTCGCTATCAAGAAATGGGATCTTAAGACCCCTGGTAGAGAGGATGATGATGTTGAGGCAGAGAAGAAGGCAGTGCTTACTAACAATGACTACACAGCAGTAGCAAAGACTATTCTTGAGGGCTGCGGTGGCAAAGACAATATTGCAAGCATTGACAACTGTATCACAAGACTCAGACTTGAGGTTAAGGATATCACTCAGGTTGATGACAAGAAGATTAAATCTGCAGGTGTTGCAGGCGTTATGAAGCCTGGTAAGAATTCTGTTCAGGTTATTATCGGAACCAAGGTTCAGTTTGTTGCGGATGAGTTTTCTAAGCTTTGCGAGTAGATTTGTTCTGCAATATAGCAGTGTTGATTCACATTAGGTGATTCATATAATTTCATAATACATGATTAAAAGCCACACCGGGTGTTATGCCTGGGGTGGCTTTTTTAGTTGGTTCGGGCCGTAAGCCTCGCCCGGCGGGGTGGGAATCCGCCTAGAAGAGAGTTACTGGTCACACTGTTAGGGGTGAACAGTAACAATGAGATGGATAGATGGAGAGAAGGAGAGTATTTGCTGTTGACATTTGATGGAAATTACCATTAAAATTATTGTTGAGAAGGTTACAGTAAAAGGAGTATGGTGTCAATGAAAAAGAAACCTAAAAGTATTAATGCGCTGATGGCATATATGAGAGATGAAAAAGGATTGAGTATTTCTGGAAGTAGTGATAAGAAAAAACTTAGATATATGGGTTATTTCCATGGATATAAAGGATATCGTTTTCATAATAATCCAGCGAATACATATGCATTCAATTCCTTTGATGAGGTGCAGGCAATCTATGACTTTGATATGGCGATTAAGACAATGTTTTATCCGGAGATAATGTTTTTGGAAACTGCATTTAAAAACTATGTTTTGGAAGTTATTTTGGAAGATGCTGAAAGTAAAAGATTTGCGAATATATATGCGAAATTGTTAACGGATTACAAAGCCTATCCGATAGGTAGTAATGATTATAAAAAAGCAATTAATAAAAGAATGAATCTTAGAAATAAAGTATATAGTCTTATTTCCCGAGATTATGGTAAGAGGTTTATAGTGAATCATTATTATGACAAGGATCAGCCGCTTCCTATATGGGCAATTTTTGAATTAATTAGTCTTGGTGAATTTGGTACATTTGTAGGTTGTCTTGACCAAAATACCAGGAAAAAAATTTCTAAGAGCGTAGGCATAAAGGTTGCTTATGACCGAGATGGTAAATTGTTACCATTGATCGTATATGCCTTAAAGGATTTAAGAAATGCTGTAGCACACAATAATACGATTTTTGATGCTAGATTTAAAACGGGTAAGGTAAGCTTGAGAATTGCTAAGTGTATAAGTGCAGAGACAGGAATTAATAATATTACATTTGAGTCTATTGTTGATTATGTGATTCTTATAAGCTTTATGATGAAACTATTAGAGTGTCAAAAGAAGAAAATTATGGCATTTATTCGTTTGTTTGAAAAGGACTGTGAAGAACTTAGGGGAAAAGTTTCTACGTCCATTTTCAACACAGTTGTGTATACAGATACCAGAACGAAGTTGAATTTATTGAAAAAGTATTTGTAGAGAATTCAAAAATATTTGTGGAAAATTCAAAAGTGCTATTGCATAAAAGTTTTCATTATGGCATAATATATTACAGAATTGCGGCGGACGTCTGCGGACTATGCCTAAGGGAGTTGGATGCGTCCGGCTTCCTTTTTTATTTTATAGAAAATATACATATAGGTTTTGATTGTGTGTATATTTACTAAAAAAGAAGTTCGAGAGTTGTTAGTATCATCGAGCAATCTTAAATGATAGTTTAATAAGCTGGTATTTATAAGGATTCGAGCATTTGCTCGAATCCTTTTTTTAGTTTACGTGACATAGGTGCGTACTACCGGGGAAACTCACTAACATACCAAAATAGTGGGAAATATATAGCTTTACAGCAAGGGTTGAAAAACAAACAAACGTTTGCTATAATAAATGAAGCGAGGAAATAAAAGTATATTAGGTTTAGTAATTTAAGTATTCATTTAATTTATTGTGATTAGGGAAAATCCAATATCAATCGATTGATAGAAAGAGTGATTTTATATGAACATATGGCTAAAGTTAAGGAAAACAGCTGCAATTACACTATGTGAGTTACTTGCAATTGCTACAATTTTTACAGGCTGTGCCTCCGCTGATTTATCCGGCACTGAAGGTGCCGGGCATGCCGTAGGAGCTGTTGTAGCAGATGAGGATTCTTCCGGTGCTTTAGGCAGCAAGGATAAAGTGGATGGGCCGCAGGAGAATCTTGTAAACAACAATTCCTACGTTTCCCTTGATGCTATTCCGGCATATGATGGCAAGGCATATGTGGCTGTCAACAATAATGAGCCTTTTTTTACGGACAGCGATATGACTACCACTGCTTTTGAAAATTACAGTGATTTGGATTCACTTGGCAGATGCGGTGTGGCTTATGCCAATATATGCAAGGATATCATGCCGACTGAGGAGCGTGGCAAGATAGGCATGATAAAGCCATCAGGCTGGCATACGGTGAAGTATGATGTGATAAAGGACAGGTATTTATATAATCGCTGTCATCTTATTGGCTATCAGCTTGCCGGGGAGAATGCCAATCCGAAGAATCTTATTACCGGCACGAGATACCTGAATGTAGAGGGGATGCTGCCGTTTGAGAATCTGGTAGCGGATTATGTAAACAATACAGGAAATCATGTACTCTACAGAGTGACTCCGATGTTCTCGGGCAGCAATCTAGTTGCAAATGGCGTTCTCATAGAGGCAAAGTCGGTTGAGGATAACGGTGGCGGCATACTTTTTAATGTCTATTGCTATAATGTGCAGCCCGGAGTCGGAATAAACTATGAGAATGGTGACAGCTGGCTGGATGGCACCACTCCGCAGCAGAGCGCTCAGACGGATACACCGCAGAATGAAGGCTCGCAGAGCAGCGCTGGAAGTGGGGCAGGAGAATCCGGCTCTTCAGGCAGTACAACAGGAAGTGTATCATCAGGTTCAGACAGCTCAGCAGCAGAAAATAGCGCTGCAGATTCCTCAAACAGCGAGACGATGGTTCATATCACTGCAACCGGCAAGAAATATCACCGTGCGGGCTGTCGAACCTTGAAAAAGAGTGACACAGAGGTAACGCTTGATGAAGCAAAATCCATGGGCTTGTCTCCGTGCGGAATTTGCAATCCACCACAGTAGATGTGCATTAGCATTTGCAATCCGCCACAGTATATGTGCATTAGCATTTGTAATTCACTGCAGTAGATGTGCATTAGCATTTTCAATCCACCTCAGTAGAAGCACATTAGCATCTGAAATTTTCCACAGTAGACGAACATTAGCATTTGTAACCTTTCACAGCAGATGTACGTTACCTTTGCAGTACAACCAAGTTTATTGAAGAAACTAGGAAGAAACCGTGCAAATGAAAATATTGTCACAGAGTAAGGGCTGCAAGCCACGGCACCGCTGTGGCGCACGCATATGCATTTGATTGAGCGAATAGCAAAGCCGCTTAGATACTGTAGGATTATGCACATGAAGCACAGAAATGACTTGCCATGGAGGGCAAGTCAAGGAGAACCGCGCCATGGAAGGCGCGGTTCGACGGTTTCGTCAAGCATAGAAGAATAAAAAGCATAATCCGTACAGTATCTTAGCGGCAAAGCGTAGCGAAAGCAAAGCATATGCGTGTGCCCTAACGGTGCCGTGGCTTGCAGCCCGTCCTATAGCACATACAGCAAAATCCCCTGTAACCCTTGACGATTGCAAAACCGAAAAGTATAATAGAATAGCTAATGAATTCAATATTTTAATATAGATGGAGGAAACCAAATGGCACTGAGCAAAAAGCCGGTCAACGGCATGAAGGATATACTACCTGCAGAGATGGAAATCCGTGATTATGTGACAAGTGTGATCAAGGATACATATAGAAGCTTCGGATTTACACCGATAGAGACACCATGCATGGAGAATATAGCGAATCTCACAAGCAAGCAGGGCGGAGAAAATGAGAAGCTGATCTTCAAGGTAATGAAGAGAGGCGAGAAGCTGAATCTGGAGACAGCAAAGGAAGAATCGGATGTAGTAGACTTTGGAATGCGCTACGACCTTACAGTGCCACTTTCAAGATATTATTCAAACAATGCCAACAACCTGCCATCGCCGTTTAAGGCACTTCAGATGGGCAGTGTGTGGAGAGCAGACAGACCTCAGAGAGGCCGCTACAGACAGTTTACACAGTGTGATATAGATATACTCGGAGAGCCAAGCAATCTGGCAGAGATAGAGCTGATTACAGCAACCACTACCACAATCGGCAGGCTCGGCTTCGAGAACTTTGAGATAAGAATCAACGAGAGAAGAATCCTAAAGGCAATGGCTGCTTACAGTGGTTTCGCTGAGGAGGACTACGACAGCGTATTTATCACTCTCGATAAGATGGACAAGATAGGAGTGGACGGCGTTGCAAGTGAGCTTGCACAGGATGGCTATCCACAGGAAAATATTGACAAATATCTTGATTTGTTCAAGCTTTTGGAGCAGACAAGGGATGTCACTGAGGGTGTAAATTTACTTTCAGAAAAGCTGGGAGAATATTTAGACGAAGAAGTGGTTACAAATATGACAGAGATAGCTACGGCTGTTAATGCCACAAAGGGAGCGAAGTTTGAGCTTGTATTTGACCCGACACTTGTTCGTGGAATGAGCTACTACACAGGAACCATTTTTGAGATATCAATGCCTGAGCTTGGCGCAGCCTGTGGCGGTGGCGGACGATATGACAAGATGATTGGAAAGTTTACCGGAAATGATGTACCGGCCTGTGGTTTTTCAATCGGTTTTGAGAGAATTATCCTGCTTCTCATGGAGAGCGGCTTCAAGATTCCTGAGAGTCCAAAGAAGGTGGCTTATCTGGTTGAGAAGAAATATCCGGCAGACAAGCTTGTTGATGTCATGAACCAGGCAAAAGACGCAAGAGCAAACGGACAGCAGGTGCTTGTTGTGCGCATGAACAAGAACAAGAAATTCCAGAAGGAGCAGCTTATGAAAGAGGGCTACGAGGAGTTTGTTGAGTTCTTTAACAGATAGGAATCTGATAAGCAGCAGTTTAGCTGTGTAGCAGTGGTACCAAACAGTTATTAGAATAAATATATATTAGAAATATAAGGAGTATAAAATGGCAGAATCAATGCAGGGCTTACATAGAAGCCATAGATGTACAGAGGTATCAAATGCCAATATCGGTGAGAAGGTCACCGTGATGGGCTGGGTACAGAAGAGAAGAAATTTAGGAAGTCTCATTTTCGTAGATTTAAGAGACAGAAGCGGAATACTTCAGATAGTATTCGGTGAGGAAAATGTAGGTGCAGAGGGCTTTGAAAAGGCAGGCACCTTAAGAAGTGAGTTCGTCATCGCAGTTGAGGGAACTGTCCAGAAGAGAACAGCTGCTGTCAATGAGAACTTAAAGACAGGTGATATCGAGGTTATCGCTACATCAATCAGAGTGCTTTCAGAGGCACAGACACCTCCATTCCAGATTGAGGAGAATTCAAAGACCAGCGAGGACATCAGACTTAAATACCGTTATCTGGATCTTCGCCGTCCTGATATCCAGAGAAATCTTATGCTCAGAAGCAATGTGCTTCGAGTGATGCGTGACTTTATGGCAAACGAGGGCTTTTTGGAGATAGAGACACCAATCCTTTGCAAGTCTACACCGGAGGGCGCCAGAGACTATCTCGTGCCAAGCCGTATACACCACGGACATTTTTATGCGCTTCCACAGTCACCACAGCTCTTTAAGCAGCTTCTGATGGCTTCAGGCTATGACAGATATTTCCAGATTGCACGATGCTTCCGTGACGAGGATCTGCGTGCAGACAGACAGCCTGAGTTTACACAGGCCGATATGGAGCTTTCATTCGTAGATATCGATGATGTAATCGAGGTAAATGAGAGACTGTTAAAGCACCTTTTTAAAGAGGTCATAAATGTGGATGTTGAGATTCCGTTTAAGCGTATGCCTTGGCAGGAGGCTATGGACAGATTTGGTTCTGACAAGCCTGATACACGCTTTGGTATGGAGCTTTGCGATGTTTCGGAAGTGGTAAAGGACTGTGGCTTTGGAGTATTCACAGGAGCTCTTGAAAACGGTGGCTCTGTCCGCGGTATCAATGTAGAGGGACAGGCAAAGATGCCTCGTAAGAAGATTGACAAGCTTGTAGAGCACGCAAAGGGCTGTGGAGCAAAGGGACTTGCTTATCTGTGCATCAATGAGGATGGCACATACAAGTCATCATTTGCCAAGTTTATGACAGAAGCTGAGCTTGATGCACTTGTTGCAAAGATGAACGGAAAGCCGGGAGATTTACTCCTTTTCGCAGCAGACAAGAATAAAATCGTATGGAATGTACTTGGAGCGCTTCGTCTCATGCTCGGAGCTGAGCTTGGCCTGATTGATGAGAACAAGTACAATTTCCTCTGGGTAACAGAGTTCCCACTCCTTGAGTGGTCTGATGAGGAAAACAGATTTATGGCAATGCATCATCCATTCACTATGCCTATGGAGGAGGATTGGGACAAGATAGACTCAGATCCGGGCGCAGTTCGTGCAAAGGCATATGATATCGTACTCAATGGTACAGAGCTCGGTGGAGGTTCAGTGCGTATCCATCAGGATGACATCCAGGAGAAGATGTTTGAGGTGCTTGGTTTCACAAAGGAGCGTGCACATGAGCAGTTTGGATTCCTGCTTGATGCATTCTCATATGGTGTACCGCCACACGCAGGACTTGCCTTCGGTGTTGACCGTATCTGCATGCATATGCTGCATACAGACAATATCAAGGAGGTTATTGCATTCCCTAAGGTAAAGGATGCTTCGGACCTCATGTCAGAGGCACCCGGAACTGTAGATCCAAAGCAGCTTGAGGAGCTTGGAATAGCAGTGGCTGCAGAGGAAGATGAGGAATAACACTATAATATGAATTTGAAAAAAAATATTTTCAATGCGATTACCATAATACTGCTCGCCGCACTTATTGCGGGGGCAGTATTGCTTAATAACAGGATAAAAAAGCTCGAGACACAGATGTCATACACCTCAGACAACACATCGGTGATACTTTCCGATGTGCAGACCATGCAGGATGATATCAAGTCCACCCTTGAGGAGGAGGCCAGCCTCATAACAGACTGGGACATTTCCTTAAAAAGTGCAGACTTTACCGATATGACATACACAGTCTCTGTCTCGGTGGTGCCAAAGGAGTACACAGAGGATACAAAAACCAGTGTATTTTTCGGTACAAACGAGATACCGCTCGAGCTAAACGGCATCAAGTATACGGGTGAGGCCACACTTCCACTGTCTGAGGACTATGCAGGCAATGTGACATTTCTGTTTGTTGACGGAAATAAGAGAAGCACAGAGGTGCTCGATGAGTTTGAAGGTGTGACATCAGTGTTCAAAAATGTAGCATCAGGCATACTTGCCGATAAACCAACCTTTGACAATGGCAGCATAAAGCTTGGCACAGATGTAGATGTAGCGGTCATGGGAAATGATTACTTTGACTTTAACAGTGTGCAGCTCGTGGTTGCAAGCTCAGATACAGAGCTAAAGACATACGATATCCGACAGTTGTTGGCAGAAAACGGCACAGACAGTGCAGACTCTGCGGACACAGATTCAATCACATCCGCCTTAAGCCGGAAGGATGATGCCAAAAAAGATGGCTCAAAGAATAACACGGAAAATGATACCTCAGATGCCTCAAAAGAGGACGACGGTAAGCTCCATAGTCTCGAAGGCACAGTCAAAATCGAAGACTTAATCCCTGTCACAGCCGCAAGCAATATCAAAATATATGTCAAAGCAGTATCGGCACAGGGCTACACCTTCACATATGACCTGTTCGATGGTACCGTAAATCAGGACATCACAGACTTTGAAACCACAGCCGACATATCCGGCGGCGACTACACAGTAACCGACCCGGCCGGCAGCAAATACGAGCCATAAAAATGTGATATAAGTGTAATTATTTAAAATCAGTTTTTCTTGTGTTCTCAAGGCAGCTCAGAATATTTATAAACAGTATATAACTATTAAATAAGCTCATTTCGCATAAGTGAAATGAGCTTCAAATTTTAAGAAGAAAAAAGTGCCGGACAAAATTTCACTCCAGTGAAATAAGTCCGGCACTGCCAGAATGCAAGGTAGCAAAGCGCCTCGCTCGTAAACCTGAATTAGCCGGAGAGCATACAGTGTGTTCCGAAGAAAAATGTGAACTGCCGCGGAGTTCCATAAAGTAAAAAAGAAAGAAAATGTAAATAAAACCGTAATCTGCCCGGACAAATAACCGCGGCTGACTTCACATTTTTCTGAGGAATATACTGTGTGCTATGCCGGCAGCCTCACAACCTAAAAAGCGAGGCGCCCACCACACCTATCATATGATGAGCTGCGCCTCACCCTTCTTTTTGGCTGAGCGGCAGCGTAAATATAAACTCAGTTCCCACACCCTCAGTACTTATTACATTTATATTCTCACCATGTGCTTGCACGATTTCTTTAACTATAGACAGGCCAAGTCCCGTACCGCGCTTATCCTTTCCGCGGGATAAATCACTCTTGTAGAAGCGTTCCCAGATCTTTGAAAGGCTGTCCTTTGGTATACCGATACCATGATCCTTTACTGATATAAACACCTTTTCATTTCTGATACTCGTCTCAATCTTGATACTCGAATCATTATTTGAAAACTTCACAGCGTTGTCAATCAGGTTGTAAAGAATCTGCTGGATTTTGACCATATCACCGCGCACGAAAAGCTCTTTTCCGGTGAGCAGCAGGTCAAAGCTTAAGCCCTTTTCACTGCATTTACCCTCGAAGGTGAGGATTGTCGTGCGGATCATTGTATTGATGTCAAAATCAGCAATATCCAGGTGTATGCCGTGATGACCGAACTGGTTCAGATCAATAAGACTCTTGGTGAGCTTATTAAGCCTCTCGGTCTCAAAAAGGATGATGTTTAAGTATTTATCCTGCATCTCAACAGGGATGGTTCCGTCCAGCATGGCTTCCACGTAGCCCTTTATCGAGGTAAGAGGGGAGCGGAAGTCGTGTGACACGTTGGAAACAAACTTGCGCTGATCCTCCTCAAGCGTATCAAGTTCCGTTGCCATGTAGTTGAGTGTGTTTGCCAGATAGCCGATTTCGTCATTGGAATGTACATCAATCTGGGCAGTGAAATCACCCTTTGCATACTTCTTTGCGGTCTTTGTGATTTTGGAGATAGGACGGTAAATAGAGCGGCTCATCATGACAAGAAGAATAAATGCCACTGCAAAAATGAGCGCTACAGTGTAAAAGGAGATATTCATAAAACCGTTTACACCTGCCGTGATATGGCTCATTGTCTTGTGAATGACTATGTAGCCGATATTCTGGTACGAGACATTTACCGGGGAAAATACAGACAGCATCTTGTGCTTGAAGGAGCCGTAAAAATCTCCAGTCATATAGTTGTTGCTGCCAAAATCGGTGACATCAAAGCCATTTATCACTACAGGCTTAGAACTGTCATTTTGGGTATCAATGCCTATTGACGGATCATCTGAGTCCATGAGCAGCTCACCGTCAGGGCTGACCACCCATACCTTGGCATCCATATAGTCGGCTACGATTTTCATGTGATTCTGGAAATCGCTAAGCGACATGGATGAGCCAAAGGATTCGGCGGCGTAATCACCTGCAATGATGGATGCTTCCCTGTAGAGATTGGAAGCCTCCTGCTTTTCGATATAGTCTGTGGTGAGATGCTGTGTAAAGGTGCATATAATGAAAAAAGCGATGACACCGTAAATCAGATAGCTGATTAACAGCTTGGCGTAGATGGTGTGCTTCATTATTATTTTACCTCAAACTTGTATCCGATGCCCCAGACAGTTGCGATGCGCCAGGTTGGCTTGTCCTTGATTTTCTCGCGGAGACGCTTTACATGCACGTCGACAGTGCGGGTGTCGCCGACATATTCATAGCCCCATATGTTGTCCAGAAGCTGCTCCCTTGTAAACACCTGATTTGGAGATGAGGCAAGAAAATATAAAAGCTCAAGCTCCTTTGGCGGCATATCAATCTGCTGTCCGTCATAAGTGACAGAGTAGTTGGACAGATTTACAATAAGCCCCGGGTACTCCACACACTTGATATCTACGGAAGCATAGGCCTCCGGCTTTGCAGGCTGGAAGCGTCTGAGCACGGCCTTGACTCTTGCCACAAGCTCCTTTGAGTCAAAGGGCTTGAGTATATAGTCGTCGGCACCAAGCTCCAGGCCTAAAACCTTGTCAAATACCTCGCCCTTTGCGGAGAGCATGATAATCGGCACATCGGACTTTGCGCGTATCTCACGGCATACCTGATAGCCGTCTATGCCCGGAAGCATGAGGTCCAAAAGAAGCATGTTTGGCTTGTAGTGCTCAAACGCGATAAGCGCCTGCTCACCGTCATTTACGATTTTGGTGTCATAGCATTCCTTGGTCAGATATAGAGATATAAGCTCTGCTATATTGTTGTCGTCGTCTACTATCAGTATTTTCTGTTTAACAGCCATTTCTAATCTCCTTCTTAAAAATTATTTATATTCCGTAAAAGTAAATTGTCGTTATTTAAAGGTTGCGATGGTTACTCCGGCATCGCCCTCACCAAACTCACCGAGATGGTATTCCGCAATAGTTTTTGTCCTCTTCAAAAGTCCATGCACAGCCTTTCGCAGTGCACCGGTACCTTTGCCGTGGACAATGCGCACAGATGAAAGATGGGCGATATATGCATCGTCTAAGTATTTATCTAAGAGAGCAAGTGCCTCATCCGTAGTCTTTCCTATCAGGTTGATTTCTGATGAAACTGACATCGATTTGCTCATCTTTATCTTGCTTCCGCTGCCGCCGTACTTCTTGGCAGGAGAGACATCGTCGTTTAAGAGCACGAGGTCATTAATATTAACCAGGGAGCGCAGTATACCCATCTGCACATACAAATCGCCCTTGGCGTTTGGCAGAGTGTGGACAGTTCCTTTCAGATTGAGGGAGAGCACAAGCACAGAATCACCGATGCGCAGCTTCTTAGGCACCTTGTGATTTGCCTTGGCAGTGTTTTTCTTGATGTCTGACAGCTTCTTTTCCTTGTCATTCATCTTGTCACGAAGGGCAGAGCGCTCCTTTTCCATCTGACTCATAGGAGCCTGTCCCTGTCCGTATTTGTTGAAATTGCGGATGGTTTTGTCGGCGAGCTCCTTTGCATCCTGCAGTATCTTGTAGGCTTCCTCATTTGCCTCGCGTAAAATCTTGTCTTTGCTCTTGTCTATGCGCTCATTTTTCTCTTCGAGCTGTTTCTTGAGCTTTTCAATCTCGGCCTTGTAGCTGTTGATTTCAAGCTGTTCCTTTTCGATAGTTTGTCGCTGTGACTCGAGGCTTGCAATCAGATCCTCAAAATCAAGGTCGTTATCATTAATTCTGCTTTTTGCATCCTCGATGATGTTTTCGTCCAGACCAAGCTTTGATGAGATTGCAAATGCGTTACTCTTTCCCGGAATACCGATTAACAGACGGTAGGTAGGGCTTAAAGTCTCCACGTTGAACTCACAGCAGGCATTTTCCACCTCCGGCGTGGTCAGGGCATAGACCTTCAGTTCGCTGTAATGGGTCGTTGCCATAGTTCTGATCTTCCGATTATGAAGTCTTTCCAGAATAGCGATCGCAAGAGCAGCACCCTCTGTCGGATCTGTTCCTGCGCAGAGCTCATCGAACAGACACAGGGAATCCTGATCGGCATGCTTCAGAATGGATACGATCCTTGTCATATGGGAGGAAAAGGTACTGAGACTCTGCTCAATACTCTGTTCATCCCCGATATCCGCAAACACATCCTGAAAAACCGAAAGCTCCGAACGATCCAGTGCCGGGATATGCAGTCCTGCCTGTCCCATCAGCGTAAACAGTCCAACGGTCTTCAGAGATACCGTTTTTCCGCCTGTATTTGGTCCTGTAATGATCAGCTGGTCAAAGTCCCTGCCAAGATAAATATCGATGGGGACCACCTTTTTCGGGTGAAGCAGGGGATGTCTGCCCTTTCTGATATGAATGGCATGCTCCCTGTTAAACACCGGTCTTGTGGCATTCTGCTCCAATGCCAGTGCCGCCTTGGCAAAGGTAAAATCAAGGAATGTCATGATCTTCTGATTTTCAAGGATCTCTTCTGTATGCTCTGCAACCTGGCTGCTTAAGTCTGCCAGGATCACTTCGATCTCTTCTTTTTCTGCTGCAGCCAGCTCCTTCAGCTT